>Ga0256407_10009015_pt1 | contig 14404 bp, 9 predicted proteins | sample RumenRJG_04DNA_FD_193489 | JGI IMG/M metagenome (GOLD analysis project Ga0256407, IMG submission 193489) | Bovine rumen microbial communities from Lethbridge, Alberta, Canada - RJG_04 | ecosystem: Host-associated > Mammals > Digestive system > Stomach > Rumen | place: Canada: Alberta | collected... | reverse complement strand
TATACCATCATGATTGTCTACAAGCTATACGGCTATCATAAGATAGCACTGTTCATCTCCCTGGCCCTTTCGCTGACAGTGATTCCCGTATTGTGGATAGTGTCCCATGCAGCCCCCGACTATCTTTGGTACAGTTATCTCATTGCATACGCCATAGAAGCCATAGCCATCGTGGTGCTCCACAAAGTGACGCATGTCCGCTTTGAACTCAAGCCCTCAGACAGTTCCAGCAAATAGTCAATAAAGGATGATATATCTCAATGAGGATATTGAGACACTTGATGTAAGAACAGCTCTCGCTGCTGTGAGCGAGCAGCGTCGGCAAAAAGTGCTACAATATAGGCTGCTGTCCATACGACGGATATGATGAATATACCGAGATGTCGCCAATCAATGAAACGGCCAAGGCTGTGGTGCTCCTTGCTTCTACGCCTAAGGAATGCAATGTGTTCCAACCCTTTAACAACCACACCGAACTGCTGGGTGACGTACTACTCCTCATGGAGAAAGTAGGGCGTGAGATGAGCTTCGTGGAAGCTGATGAGTTCCAGCAGGCGATTGTTGTTGCCGGTCAAGACCCCGAGAAGGCCAAACTGCTCTCGGCCATGCTGGCCTATCAGGATATGGCTCACGGAAAGAAGGCCGCTATGATCGAACGCGACAACCGTTACACTTGTTCTGTCCTGCACCGTCTCGGTTTCCACTGGAGCGACACTTCCAGCGAATACATCGTCCAGATGTTGAGACAGATTGCTGCCTTCGGTTTCTTTGAATAAATAATAAAAAATAGGAACAAGCAAAAACCGGTTGCACTGTTATCATTATCTATATCCTTATTTTAAGACAAAGCATCCTGGAATCCCGGGTCGCTTTGTCTTTTCTATACCTGATTAAGTGACGAGCATAAAATATGTTAAATTACTCGTGCTTTATGATTTGTTGTGGAAAAATGTGTATCTTTGTAATCGAATTAATGATGGAGGCTGAAAATGGGATTGCTCAATGAAAACATCCTATTGTGGGGCTTCAGCATAGATGCCTGGATAACCATTGCCACGGTGATGGGAGTTATCGTTGTGATGCTGATGACGAAAGTGAGAGCCGATGCCGTCATGCTTATCGCTATTGGTGTGCTGTTTGCCACAGGCGTTCTCGATGCCAAGGAGATGTGCTCTGGCTTCAGTGCTGGAACCGTTGTCGTTACGGGTGTGTTGACTGTGGTAATGGCGGGCTTGCGTTATACTGGTGTGCTGCAATGGATGATGAGGCATGTGTTCGGATTGCCTGACCGCTATCCTGTGGCTTTACTTCGTATGATGGTGCCGGCAGCAGCGCTGAGTGCTTTTGTCAGTAACACGATGCTCACCATGTTCTTCGGCAATGTGCTGAAACGGTGGGCGAAAAAACTTGACATAGCACCGTCGAAACTGTACCTCCCGATGGTGTATGCCGTACAGATGGGCGGTGTGTGTACGCTGATTGGTACGTCGACAAACATCGTAGTGGCCGATCTCTATGAGAGTGCCACGGGTAGGCCGATGAATATGTTTTCCATATTCGTGCCGGGAGCGGCGTGCCTCATAGTCGGTATCCTGTTCATCTTGGCCGTGCGCCGATGGCTGCCATCGCGTACGTCGCCCACGGCTGCCTTTGAGACGGCACTTGATTACACTGTGGAACTATTGGTGCCCTCCGATAACCCGAACATCTGCAAGACACTTGGTGAGGCGGGTCTATTCCATGTGAAAGGCGGTAACTTGATAGACATCCACCACTACGACCGCGAGCCGACGCTCCTCAGTGAGGATGAGTATGTCATTGGTGGTGACAGACTGCTCTATACTGGTCAGATTGACGAGATCCTGGAGTTGAAGGAGACGCATGACCTGGTGGTCTCCGATCATCACATCCGATCGATGGACGAGATCAACAAGAATTACAAGTTATGCATTGCCTTTGTCAACTTCGACAGTAGGCTTATCGGTAAAACCATTGCCGAAAGCGCGCTTGAGCAGAACAATAATCTGATATTGGTGGCGGTAGCACGTCGTGGCAAACGCATTGAGGCGCCTCCTCGCGAGGTGCCGCTACAGCCGGGCGACACACTGCTCTTCGAATGTCCGCGCAAGACAAATGTTTTTGCCGGCAACCTTACATCCATGTTGCAATTCTCTGATTTCGAGGAGGTGATAAAAGTCAGTCCTAACGCTATTGCCGCATCGCTGATCATGACGGCGATGATGATTCTCACGGCCTTGAACGTGGTATCGCTGCTACATGGCACGGTGCTGGCAGCCCTGGCTATGCTGATGTTCCGCTGCTGCACCATCAACCAGGCCATGGACTCCATTAGTTGGCGTGCGCTGATGAGTCTGGCTGGATCAATCGTGCTGGGAATGGCGATATCGAAGACGGGGATAGCACAGGCTACAGCCCTGGCTGTGATTAACATGGTGGGTGGGCATCCCATCTTGATTATGCTTGGCGTGTGCTTGGCGGCCATGCTGATTACCCAAGTAGTGGAGAATGTGGCTGTAACTGCCATGTTTTTCCCCATAATGTTTCAAGCGGCAGAACAGGTGGGCTACGAACCCGCACCATTCCTCCTTGCACTCATGATTGCTGCCAATGCCTCGTACGCCACACCCATTGCCGCGTCGCCCAACATGCTGGTCTATGGTCCTGGCGGCTACCATTTTACTGACTACATGCGCATCGGTATTCCTCTTACCATCCTCGTCACCATCACGGGTGTCGCGGCTGTGGTCTTGACGTATCCGCTTGTAAAAATATAATTTCCCTTGAACAATTAATTTGAATATATAATGGAAGAGAATTTTTGTATTAATTTAGAAGGAACAACGCTGACAATCATTCTAGGGGGTGAGTTGGTAATAGGGAATGCTCCGGCCATGCAGCAATCGCTGAGCAAATATCGGGGGCAGGACATTCGGAAGGTCGTGTTCGATGCCACCGATTTGGTGTTTATCTCCAGTGCCGGTATACGTTGTATCATCTACGCCAGGCGTGAATTGGGCCAGAAGCCGGAAATCGTATTCGAGAATTGTGCGAAAGAGATATATGAAGTATTCGAGATGACGGGTTTAACCCGCTTTATCAGTTTTGTGGAGGATAATCGTATAAAAGACCGTGAGGAACAAGCGGAGGCTGGCGACATATTAAGCCAGAAACTGGCTAATATCAGGAAAAAGGAATTCGACAATTTCGCCAGCAACAGCGACGTGGTGTGCTATCAGATGAAATTAGGAGAAGATTGAATGGCGACAATAAAGATTTTGAGTGTTGATGATGAGGCGCCCGTTGAGTTGATGATGAGGCATCATTTCAGGCGTAAGATCCGTAGTGGAGAGTATGAGTTCTTTTTCGCCCGTAACGGTCTTGAGGCTCTTGCTGTCCTGGCTAACACCCCCGACATTGAGATTATCCTCTGCGATATCAACATGCCAGAGATGGACGGCTTGACGCTGCTGGCCAAGGTGAATGAGATGCACAACCCAGCCATGCGTGTCATTATGGTGAGTGCGTACGGCGACATGACGAACATCCGTCAGGCTATGAATAACGGTGCTTTTGATTTCGCTACGAAGCCCATAGATATGGACGATTTGGCCCGGACTATCGAGAAGGCCATCGAGCAGATACACTATGTGCATGAGTCGCAAAAGGAGCACACGCAGCTGGAGTCGCTGAAAGAAGACTTGATCTCTGCCAAAGAGATTCAACAGTCTTTCCTGCCAATGGCGTTCCCTCCCTTCCCGGAGGAAAGCGACAAGCTGGACATCTATGCCTCGATGACGGCGGCGAAGGATATCGGCGGTGACTTCTACGACTTCTTTCGCATCGACGATGACCATATTGTCTTGGTGATAGCCGATGTATGCGGTAAGGGCATCCCTGCAGCGCTGTTTATGGCCGTGAGCCGCACTATCATCCACTCGAAGGGTATGCAGGGAGTCAGTGCTGCAGAATGTCTGACAGAGTCGAACCGGCTTCTGGCAAACTCGACGGTCAACTATATGTTTGTCACTGTGTTCTACGCCATCTTCAATACGAAGACCGGCCTCGTTACATATAGCAACGCCGGACACAACCCACCTCACATCGTGAGGGCTGGCGGCACTATCGAACAATTGCCGATGGAAGGACAGTTTATGGTGGGTGCTTTTGAGGAAGAGGTGTATACGGACAAGACTTTGCAGTTGGACCATGGTGACACGCTGGTGATGTTTACCGATGGCGTGACAGAAGCCACGGACTCAACCAACAGACCGTTCGGCACAGAACTGCTGGACAACATTCTCAGTGGTGTGGCTGATAAAAGCAGTCGTGAGATTGTCGAAGCCATCAAGGCTGGTATTACAGACTTTGTGGAGGATGCCGAGCAAACCGATGATATTACGATATTAGCGTTGAAGAGGAAGTGAAGAAAAGTGTCATCATAGGGTGTATAAGTGCGGTGCTGTTGCTGGGATTAGCGACGGCATCATATTATATGCATCGTGGTGACGGTGAACGTATCAGTGTACTGGAGACAGAACTCCGTGTGCTGCGTGAGCGGGAGAAACAGTCCGAGATAAACAGAGATGTCAGCCAACAAATGGAGGAGATTGCCTATGGCCAGCAGACTCTCTCTGAGGAACGTAGCCGTGAAGCCATCCGTCAGTCGGAGATAGCACAGGCAGCCACTCTGCGTTCGGAAGCCGAGCGCCGGATAGCCCTTCAGGCCCAGGCGGCGGCAGAGATCTCGGCGGGGGAGGCGAGAGCGTCGTATCAGATGGCTGAGCAACGGCGGCTCGAGGCTGAACATGCCAAGTTGGTGGCCGACACACTGAACTACATCTCACTGGGACGAACCCTTGGCTCTCAGTCGTATGCCATCTACCGCAGTGGTGATACAGAGTTAGGCAATATGCTTGCCTACGCTTCCTATCTCTATACGAATGACTATGGTGGTGATCTCTATACCCCTGCCGTGTTCCAGGCCTTGACACAGTCGGCTGGCGGACAGCGCAGCTGGAGTGTCCACGAGAGCAAGATTACACGGATGGATATTCTGCCAAAGAGCGGCAATCTGCTGACGGTAAGTGATAACGGTGAGCTGTTTATCCATCAATTGCAAGACTGGCAATTGAAGGCACAGCGGCAGATAAGAGGCGGAAACTATTGTTTCAGGGATGTCTATGCTGCCAATAATGGTCAGGCATACGCTATCAGTTCTTGGACGAGCCAAACGGCAAAGCCGAGCGACACCGGTCACCTTATGATTGTCGGCAGAAACCAGACGAAGGTCATTGATGTTGAGCATGTAGACAGGCCTTTCGGTCTGCTGCCTATGAATGAGGGGCGCCAACTGTTGATCATTGGCAAGAACAGTGTCGCCCTGTTTGACCTAGCCACCGACAAAGTGATCGCCACGCACCGTCTCGACTTCCATGTCACCAGTATCGGGCGGCGTGACGGCAAACCCCTGCTCTTCGACAATCGTGGTCGTATGCACCTCGTAAACAGCCTTGATGACATCAGCAATGAGAAGGTGCCTGTACAAGGTCAGGTCACTGCCTATGCAAGCAGTAAGCATGATCATCTGACAGCCTACGGCATGGCCGACGGCACCATCTGGCTGACTGCTGGTAACGGCAAGACATATAAGCTTGTTGAACACCTCTCGCGGGTGACAAAGATGGAATTCAACGGCCATCGGCTCTACTCCTCCAGCTACGATGGAAAGCTGCTCTTCTGGTCCATTGACCATAACAGCCAGATGAAGGCAGTCACGCTGTTCCAGTCTGACAGCTGGCTCATGGACTTTATTTTCAGCAGCGATAAGGACTACATCTGGACAGGGAAGAAAAACGGCACCGTATCACAATATCTCGTATCCCTGCCGAAGATAGCTCAGCGCCTCCGCCAGAAAGTGAAGCGCAACTTCACCCAAGAAGAGTGGAACTATTATGTGGGGAAAGGAATACCGTATAGAAAGGTAAAAAAGTAAAAAGGTAAGAAAGTAAAAAGATAGATGAAGAAACAGGATTATCCTATAGGGATTATTGGAAAGGTAAAAATCATTTTTACCCTTTTGCCTTTTTACCTTTTTACCTTTTTACCTTTAACCGCAGGGGCGCAGGGGCTTCCGCTTATTCGTAACTTCACGGCAGCGGAGTATGGTGGGCACAACCGTAACTATGACATCGAGATTGGTGAGGACGGAACGGTGTTCGTCGCCAACTTTGAGGGTTTCCTCTATTATGATCGTGCCCGGTGGCGCATCATCCATCCGTCAGGCAACAGGCGTGTCACGGTCATCTATCGCGACAGCCGGAATACCGTCTGGGTGGGAGGCTACAATTTTATGGCCCGTCTGCAGACGCAGGCTAACGGGGAACTGGTGTTGCAACAGTTCGGCGAGGAAATCCAGTTCAGTGGCGAGGTGATGGAAATATTTGAAGAAGGAGAGTCGCTGCTGTATGTGGCGGGCGACAATAATATCTACGAAGTGAAGGGTAGGGGAGAAACGTCTGTCCCCATCATATCGTTAAAAAAGAAGACCAAAGCCAAGTTGCAACCAGGCGTGGAATCCGACATCATATCGTTGGAGGCTCTACAGACTGGTGCTGAGAATGTCGTCAAGGAAGACATCACCCAGACGGAGAAGTTGGACGGCGGGCTTCTTGTGAAAGTGAAGAGGAACGGCGGCCTGATCATAGCCGACAGCAATGGTCACGACATTTATACCATCACCGAGGACAACGGTCTCTGCTCCAACCAGGTGTCATATGTAGCCTACGACGGACACGGTGTTCTCTGGGGCGCTACGGGTAACGGAATCTTTGCCATCGAACTACCGTCGGTATATAGCTATTTCCTACCCAAGGACGGACTGACGGGCAGGGTTCATAGCATCACATCCTTTAACGGAAAGATCTACGTCGGGGATACCAACGGAGTCTATGTGGTTGACTCATGGCGTTACAGGCGCATAGCCGAGATCAACAATATCTGCTGGGAATTATGTCCGAGTCATGACGGATTGTTGGCTGCTACCTCCAGCGGTATCTATAAGGTCGCAGCCAATGGCAGTGTCAGCAGGCTGACATCCTATGCCACTACAGCGCTGTTGGTGGACGGCGACAAGGTCTATGCCGGAGAACCTGACGGCGTGTATGTATATCAGTCTGGCTTCAGACAGCGTACGAAGGTGGATGATCTCCCCTTGGTGAGGAAGATCCGGAAAGACGGACGAGGCGGCCTGTGGCTAAAGACCGTTCATGGCGAGACAAAGGGGGAGGCGCCAGGTCCGGAAAAAGAGCCTGTTGCTGACCTGTCCGGTCATCAGTTGATGCCTGTGAGCGACATAAAGGTTCAGGCTCAATACCAGCTTGGCAGTCAAGTGTGGATTGGTGGTAATGAGATACTCGCCGTTATTGATACAGGCAAAAAAGAGCTTGAGAAGCTTTCAGACTGCCGCACGATTCGTTTCCGTTCCATCGTCATGGGCAGCGATAGCGTGCTTTGGGGCGGCTATGGCGATATGCCTCATACGTTGCAGGAGCTTGACAGCGACGAGGGGAATCTGCATTTCTTCTATGCCCTCGACAATGCCCCGCTGACGGGAAAGACTTTGTATCGCTACAGGTTGAGCAATCAGGGCATATTTGGCAGTAAGAGTCAGTGGAGCGCCTGGAGTGGGAAGCACGACGTGGAGTTCCTGAACCTGCCATATGGCTCGTTCACACTCAGTGTACAAGCCAAATTGGCAAATGGTGAACTGTCGGATGTGGCATCCGTCAGCTTCAGCATCGCCTGGCCATGGCCGATGCGATGGTATATGGTGGCGGTCTACCTCATCGGTCTCGCTTGTCTGGTATGGCTGATGTTCCGTTATCGCCTGAAGAAGCTCCAGAAAGATAAGATCCGGTTGGAGCAGATCGTTGAGGAGCGCACCGCCGACCTTCGCAATGCCCAACACGAACTGGTCCGTCAGGAGAAGATGGCCTCAGTGGGAAAGTTGACCGAGGGGCTCATCGACCGCATCCTCAATCCAATGAACTTTATCATCTATTTCTCTAAGATGGCTAACGACTTGAAAGAAGACATCAAGGAGAACTTCGACAACAATAAGGACGGTATCAAAAAGGAAGACTATGAGGAAACCCTGGATGTGTTTGACCATCTGACGGAAGTACTACAGAATATAGACCAGTACGGCCAGAACACCACCCGTACGCTGAAGGCTATGGAGGAAGTGCTGAAGGACCGCACGGGAGGCTATATGGACATGGACTTGCGGCCTGTGCTCCAACAGAGTGAGGAGATGTTTGGACAAAACTTTGCCAAGGAGATAGCACAATACCATATCCTGACAGTTTTCTCCCTGCCCACTCCTGCCGGAGGGGACGATCCTTCTATACCTATTCACGGCAATCCTGATATGCTCAGCAAAAGCATTGCGAACCTTCTGGGCAATGCCGTCTATGCCGTCGTTAAAAAGGCGCAGAAGATATCATATACCCCCGAGGTGAAGCTCACGGCTACTGTAACCGACGGGCAATGTGTCCTGAAGATCCGAGACAATGGCATCGGCATCGAAGAGAAGGTCATAGGCAAGATCTTCGACCCCTTCTTCACGACGAAGACCACTGACGAGGCAGCTGGCGTAGGCCTCTACCTGTGCCGTGAGATCATCCAGAACCACAAGGGCGACATCAGTGTGGCATCGGTTAAGGATGAATACACGGAGTTTACCATCACTTTACCAATACTGCAAACGACATGACAGAGACAGAACAATTAAGACAGCAACTGCAGAGACAGGAGAGACTGGCGTCGCTTGGATTGTTGAGTGCCGGTATTGCCCACGAGATAAAAAACCCGCTGAACTTCGTCATTAATTTCTCAAACATGGCCAGCGAGTTGGTTGATGATTTCTCCGAAATACTTCAAGGTCCGATAGCCAACGGTCAGCCCCTGTCCGAGGCCGAGCACAAAGATCTCGATTATATCGTGACCAACCTGAAAGACTTCATGAAGGAGATCAAGATAAACGGCGAACGTGCAGTCGATATCATCCAGGGCATCTTGCTGGTGTCTCGTGGTAAGGAAGACGAGTTTGTGGCTTCCGACGTGAGCCACATCGTAAAGGAGTATGTGTGGTTGTCGTACCATGCCATGCGTGCCAGTTATCCGGGTTTCAATGTCACCATCCGTGAACAGTATCAAGAAGTCTTGCCTATGATCATGGTCATTCCCCAGGATCTGAGCCGTGCCGTGCTGAACGTGATGAGTAATGCCTTCTACACCGTCTGGCGTAAAAGCCAGTCAGCGGAAGAAGACTACAAACCCTGTATAGATATTGCTGTCAGGATGGAAGACCAAGTATTGTACATTACTGTTTCCGACAACGGAGAGGGAATGACCGAGGAGGTGAAAGAGCGCCTGTTTGATAACTTCTTCACCACGAAGCCCGTCGGCGAGGGTACGGGTCTTGGCATGAGCATCACACGTGACATCATTGAGAAGAAACTTGGAGGCAAGGTGTCCTTCACCTCAACCGAGGGCAAGGGATCCACCTTCACCTTCACAATACCCATCAAGAAATGAGAAAGAGCATTTGCATATTGTTATATCTGGTTGCCCTCTTTGCCTGCCCGACCCTTGCGCAGAACGATGCGAAGATGCGTGAGGTGTATGCTCAGGCAGAGAACGATTACAAAATAGGGCGCATTGATGAGGCGCGGGAAGTGCTGTTGCAGAATCTCAGTGCTTTTCAGGGCAACTTACGTCAGAATGCGCTGCGGCTCATCGCCCTCATTTGTCTGGATGAATACGATGTCCGCCAGGCCGAGCAGTATACCACCAAGATGCTGGAGCTGAACCCGTATTACAGTCCGTCGGCCAGCGACCCTTCAACATTCGTAGGTATAGTCAATAATATCAAGGCTGGCATGACCGCCACCATCACCACCGCATCCAGTCAGGCTGAGAGTCTGGCCGAGGTGCCGGTACCCACCACGCTGATTACCGAAGAGATGATCCGTAACTGCGGAGGACAGAACCTGCAGGAGGTACTGGCCGCCTATGTGCCGGGCATGAACCTCATCGACTGTAACGATGACATCAATATCGCCATGCGCGGTATCTATAGCAACACCCAGGAGAAAATCCTCATCATGCTCAACGGGCACCGCCTGCACAGCTATGCCACCAACACCGCCGCCCCCGACTTCAGCATCTCTCTGGAGAATGTGAAGCAGATTGAGGTATTGCGAGGACCTGCCTCTTCACTCTACGGTGACGTTGCTCTGACAGGTGTGGTGAACATCATCACCAAACAAGGTGCCGATGTCGATGGTATCCGGGCGAAGGTAGGAGCGGGTAACTATGGACAGATCAAGGCCGATGCCGTCTTTGGCAAGCGTTATTTCGACGTCGATCTTCTCCTTTGGGGCAGTGTCTATCGTAGCAGCGGTGAAGGAAACATCCGGCGCATCGGCAATCGCCCCTCTTACGACCTTGGCCTGCAACTTGGCTATAAGGGCCTGCTGTTCATGTACGACACCCATTTCTCGCAGGTGGTCGCCCCCTTCACTATGAGTTCGCTCGCCATGCCATACGATCACGACCGATACCGCACCTACAATGGCCTGTCACCATCCTTCAGCACCAGTTCACAACATGCCGACCTCAGTTATCAGTTTTCAATTCACAATTCTCAGTTTAAAGTCGGTGCCACCTACGACAAGGCGGACCTGACGCGCTTTCAGGTCCTCAGCGACGAACCTATGGACATCCTGACTCTGGCACTCCCGTTGCCCAGCTACATGATACAGACGTTCGACAGTTGCGGAGGACTCTCCCGCTACGTCAACGGCCAGGAGCAAAACTATGGTTTTCAGTTGAAGGGCAACCATGCCTACACACTCGGCGATAGCCATCAAGGCAACATCAGTTTTGGAGCCGAGTACGGCCACTTCCAACTCGACGACATCCGCTATCAGATAGGTTATGACTTCACAGAGACATTCCCTGAGGACACGCGGATACGGGAAGCAGGAAAAGGCAGCGATAACAGGGCCAATGTTTATCTCCAGTTGAAGCACCAGTGGAATTTTACACTTTTCGCCCGTCACTTTTCACTCATAGTCAATGCAGGCCTGCGCTTCGACTATAAGAACCGCCACGATGACACGAATGTGCGTGAGTTGTCGCCCCGGGCAGCCTTCATCCTACAGCACCCCAGATGGAGTGTCAGGCTGAGTTATTCCAAGTCCTTTGTCGATGCCCCCTACATCTACCGTCAGGCCAACGTCCTGGCAGATCTCATAAGCGGAAATAACGGCTCCGCCAGCCTCTTGTCTGAGCGTGCCCACTCCTTCCAATTATCCTTTGCCGGCAACAACTGGGTGAAGGGACTGAAGTTCGAGGTCAACGGCTTCTACAACCACGCCGAGGATCTTATCATGACCAACATTCTCGCTTATAGTAATGCTGGTCAGAACAAGACTGGTGGTGTGGAACTGATGGCTGCTTACAAACAGCCAAAGTTTACTGCCGACTGGAACTTCACCTGGACCCATACCTTTAAGTCAAATCTTTCAGAACTCAGTCTCTATGATAAATTGGTTCCCTACTATTCAAACAACATCGACGACAATAATAACATACCAGCCATCATGTCGAACCTTGTGCTCGGCTGGCAGGTAGCACCTCGGTTGCGACTTCATACTCATGTGCTTTTCGAAGGCCGTCAGGCATCCTATAACATCGACCTTGAACAATACGCTCTAAGTCGCACTCAATACCTCGAATACGCTTTCTACAGCCTTATCCCCAGCATGGAAGAGAAGGCTGCCGCTGCCTGGAATGATGCAGTCGCTTCTACCGGAAAGATTATCAGTCGTAAGGAGATGCCAGCCCGTTGCATCCTGAACCTTGGAGGCGAATATACCTTCGGCCCTGTCACCCTCGGCTTGAACATCCACAATCTTCTGGGCACCCATTATAACCGAAGCGGCATGAATACCAATCTCATCCCGCAGCAGGGCCGATGGTTCCTCGCCACCATCGGGGTTAAGTTATAGTTTTACCTGCTCATTGATCCTTCATGCCATGTAGGCGGTTCATCCTTTCCTCGGCCTGATTGAGCTGCCATTGCTTGTAGGCCTCCTCGATCTCCTGCTCTTTAGTGTCACGGTACTGCTTGCTGAGGTCGGCATACTGTTTGCACAAGGCTTCCATTTTGTCCTTTGCCTCGTCGACCTCTTCCTTCGGCAGACCTGCTGTCTTGTCTGACAACGTCTTCGTATATTCGGCCTTTATCTTGTCCATCTCCACCATGCGTTCGTCGTAAAGTGCCTTTACGGACTGTTTCAGGAGGTCGTAGCGGTTCTTGTCCACCTCGGGCATCGTGCAGACAATGTGCCTCTCCTTGTCATAATCAGCTGAGTTCGCCACGAAGAAATGCTCATCCTCCTTTGGCTTGACTACCTCTTGCTTGAATTCGGGATGCGTCTCAGCGATGCCTTTCTGAATGAACGGCAGCATCTCCATCTCTTTTGGCACGAACACAAACGTGAAGTCATCAGGCATCATGGTGTCGGCCACATCCTCAATATTATACACATTACCCTCAATATCGGTAACAATTAACGACAACAGCGCTGCTGGCTCAGCCTTGATGCACAGGTTCATATAACGGTAGTTCAGCAATCCTGCATGACCTGTGAGCTTGCCATCCATCTCGCCTAACAATATCTTTATGGAATTTCTCATATCATTTCACTTTTAACAATTAACTTTTCACTTCTGCTTTGGTGCATCGTTTTCCTTCAGTTTCGCGTTGAGCTGGGCTGAAGAGGGTGCTCCGGGAACGGAGATACCATCGCTGATGTTCGAACTCTTGAACGACGTCTTGGCCTCCAGATTGTCTGCCACCAGCTTCGGCGCCTTAACATCGGCTTTGAACTCGGTCTTGCCGTTCACGGTGTTGTCGCCGAAGAATTCTGTCTTCGAGCCCTTCACGGCCATGTTGCCGCCGTCGAGCTGTACCATGGCCTTGCCGCCGTCCTGCTGAATCTCAGCGGTTTCCTTGGCATAGACGCCAGCCTTCTCGGCCGAGATCTGCAGTTCCTTGGTGAGTGTCTTGTCGTCGGTGCGACCCACGAACATCTTCTCTGCCAGAATCACCATGTTGCCGCCTTCTGCCAATCCCTTGTCGCTGCCCGAAGAACCGTCCACATCCATCGACTTCACGAAGACATCCTTGGCATTGATCATCACCTGTCCGGAAGCCTTGGCATCTTTGTCGAAGGCTGCCAGTTGCATCTTCTCGGCAGAGAGGTTCAGCGCACCCGTGACGTTGCCGTCCTTGTCGAACGAGCCCTGTCCCATATTCTGTGCTGCCACGTACCAGGAGCCCGTCGTGTTGCCCTCGGTGTCGAATGAGAGCATGCTGACGTTCTCTGTGCGCACACTGAAACTACTATCCTTGGTCTGCTCCTTCACCTCGTAGTTGCCATCACTGATGGAATAGTCGACGGCAGTCACCGATACGTTCTTCGAATTGATCTGCACACTGCCCTCGGTCGTATAGTCACCGTCGGCTTTACCTTCCTCCTTCAACTGGGGATTCACCGTGCTGATCTCCACATCGTGGGTAGCAATACGCACATAGCTGTCGTCGATCAGCGAGCCGTCCTTCTTATAGCTGCTGATGTTCAGCCTGCCCGTCTGAACGCTGATCGATGCCGCAGAGTTCTCTCGGATGTTATTGTCGCCGTCCTTCGAGGCAAATGACATCTGCTCGGCGGTCACCGTGAGGTGGGCACCGGTTGCCTCCTCCTTGAAATGCTCGGTAGCATCCTCCACCAGTTTCTTCTCCGCCTCGAGGGCCTTCTGCCTGCGATTGACCTCTGCGAGTCTCGTCATCGTTGAGATCGCATTCTCAAGGGCATCGTAAGCCGTGGGCAGCTGGTTCTTGAATGTCTGAGACAGCTCGTCGAGAATGGTCACGGTGACGCGCATCAGAAATTCATCGAAGTTGATGAGATCCTGCCCCTGCAGCATCGCTTCCATCGCAGCGACGGTGCCGGTGATTTTCGCCATGGTGGTGAGGCCTTTGCTGCTCAGGTCGAAGGCCTGTTGCTTCAACTCGTTCAGACTGTTCTCAATGGCTTCCTTGCGGTTCTCCACCGACTGTGAGGCATCGATTTCCACCTCCTCGTCGGCATGAATCCTGATGCCTGTAGCACCGGTCGTCGTGGCCGAGCGTGAGAAATAGCCGTCCTCCACGGCCTCGTTGCTCTGCAGCGTGATGTGCTTGGCCTGAGTGATGACGGCCGACTGTGAGCGCACCACCTCCTCGATGCCGTCGGGTCCGGGATCGACA
>Ga0256407_10009010_pt1 | contig 14408 bp, 6 predicted proteins | sample RumenRJG_04DNA_FD_193489 | JGI IMG/M metagenome (GOLD analysis project Ga0256407, IMG submission 193489) | Bovine rumen microbial communities from Lethbridge, Alberta, Canada - RJG_04 | ecosystem: Host-associated > Mammals > Digestive system > Stomach > Rumen | place: Canada: Alberta | collected... | reverse complement strand
AAACTAATATAAAAATTTTATTTATCATTCTATTTTTTATATAAATCCTTAAAATCTTCTTTAGTTTCTTCAATAAATTTTAAATGTGAATCATCAGTACAAATCATAATTTTTTTCTCTTGAACATTATTCAAATCAATAAATTGTATTCTAATCATTTCATCACCTTGTTCTATTACTTTTGCTTTTTTTTCTCTATAAAAAATTAAAAAAAAAAATACTTATAAGAAACAATATCACCTATTAAAAATTTATAATCTGTATAATCAGAATAAACATCAAATTGAACCTTTGATTGAATAGGATAATTTTCTAAATAAAAAAAGTTAATAAAATTATATTTTACTATTTATCATATTTAAAATAATTTCTAATTTATCTTTGAAAAATTCTGCATTTTGATTTAAAAGAATTATTAAATCATTAAATTTTTGTAAATTAGGATCAAAATACTTATCCATAATATCATGAAAATTAACAAATAAATTTAAAATAAAAGTTACAATTTCATTTACAAAACTAATATTTTGTTTATTATTATTAATTACTTTAAATAATCTTCTTAATAATTTATCCATTCTAATTCCTCTATTTTTTTCATTATCATTTAAATCAATTAAATACTTTTTAAGAATTAAAAATAAATAAAAATAATTTGAATAATTTACTGAATTTAATATACTTTTAAAAACTTCATTAACATTTAAAGTATATTCAACATTATCAAAACAAATTTTATTAATTACTTTGCTTAATTCATTTGCATCTTGTAAAGTATTAATATTTCTAAATAAAAATTCAATATAATTTTTATTTTTAAAAGTATATTTTTCATCACAATAATTTTTAAAATCTAATAAAGTAACTTGAGAAATATTTAATTCAAAAATAAATAAAATTAAATAATATTCTTCAATTTGTGAAATAAAATTATATTCAAATGAAACAATATTATTATTAATATTAGATAAAATTGCATGTTCTGGAATTGAACATTTCCAATCAACATTAAAATGTTGTTTATTAGTTTTAGAATCAAAATATGTAGAATTTAAATAAAAATAAAATTTAATTCTTTTAACTAAATAATTTCTTGTAGAATTAGAAACTGAAGAAAATCGATAAAGAATATAAAATAAAAAATTAGAAGCTTTTTTATTTAATTCTATCATTTCTAAAATTTTTAATATATTTTTAATTAAGTCACTTAATATAGGAGAAAACTCATAAACTTCTTTTATTGGATTTCTTATATCAATTCCATCAATTATATAATTTTTATTTTTATTTTCTTCTTCTTTATTTGGTTTTTCTAATAAAACAAAATCATCATCTACAATATTATCTTCAATTTTAATTTCTTTTTTTTCATTTTTTTTTTTTTTTATTTGATTTTTCTTTTAATTTTCTATCTTTTTCTTCTTTTAAATATTTTTCATATTGTTTCTTTCTTTCAATTTCTTTTTTTTCTCTTTCTTCTTTTAATTTATTTATTTCAGGTTTATATAAAATATCAACATTAAACATTCCACAATAAAGAATTCCAATAATAATTTTTTTTATTTCAGCAAAAGGACAATTAATAATATATTCTTTAATAATATTTTCATTTGTAAATTCTTCAATTAAAAATTTAGCACATAAATTAACATTATTCATACAAAATTTTATTAATTCAATTGTTCCTCCAATACAACTTTTTTCTTTTGCTCTAATAAAAACATTAAAAAAATATATAATTAAAAATTGAAAAACTTCAATATATTTAGATTCATCAATTTTATTATTTTCTTTTCTAAAAATATAATTATTATTATAATAAATTTTAATTTTTCCTTTTTTAATATATTGATTTATATTAGAACCAAATAATTTATTACTATTTTCTCCATGAATATCATTCATATTAGTTCTACTTGAATAATTAATAATTTTTTCAAATTCATTTTCTTTATAAAACTGATTAAAATAATTAACTAAAAATTCCAAAATAAATTTATGATAATATCTATTAAAAATAATTTTCATAATATTATTTTGATAAATACTTCTATTAATCTTATCATAAAAAGGTGAATTATAAATTCCATTAGAATCATTTTCATTATTTAAAACAACTTTATCATAATTTTCACAATTATCTTCATTTTCCTTTTCATAAAAAATTAAATAAGCATTTCTATTAGAAGGAAAAGAATTTTCTTTTTTTGATTCAGGATCAATAAATTTATCAAATCCACCAAAAGCTTCTTTTGGTAAATCTTCAATATTAAATTTAGTAACTTTTGTATCATTAAATTGATACCAATTATTATCAGAAAATTTTCCTACTCTTATAAAAGCATAATAATGTCCTCCTTCACTTCCTCCATGATGAATTGCTACTGCTTTTAATTTATATTTATTGTTTTTTAGTGAATTTTGATTATTTGGATTTTGGGAATTTGAATTATTTAAATTGTGATTATTTGATATGTTTATTTCATTTATATTTAGATTTTCACTTTCATTATCTGTTGAATTTATATCTGTTATGTTTATATTTTCTATTTTTGGATTTTGATTATTTTCTAATTTTATATTTTCATTTTCATTATTTATTAATTGGAAATTGTCATCATCATTATTATTTATATTTATATTTTTATTAATATTATTGAAATTATTATTAAAATTATTATTAATATTATTATTATTAAAATTATTATCATTGTTATTAATATTATTATTCATATTATTAATATTATTATTATTACCTTGTCTATTTTCATGTAAATAATCAGTCATATCTAATTCTAAAGGAAATTGATATTCATCATTAATTTTAATTTTCTGCATTGTTTCATAATTAAATTCAAATCTCTTTAATACAAAAATTAAAATTCTAGGTAATTTTTTAAAACTTTGACTTTTCACAGCAGGAAATTTTTTATTACAATGTTCACAATATATACAATTATCTTTATCCATTAATTCTCCTTCAACAAAAGTATCTAAACTTTCTTTAATATTTTTTTTTCCTTTAACTTGTAATTGAACACTTAATAAACTAACTTCTTTACTTCTATGATGATTACATCCTTGTTGAAAAATTAAATCATCTGAAGTTTTAATTTCAAAAAAGTATTTTATTATATTTTCATTATTAGTTCCTTTTAATCTATTTTCTAATTTATCTAATAATAAAGAAAAAAATTCATCCATATCCATTTGTTCTCTTATATTTAATTTTTCATTATCAAAATTTTGAGTAAAATCATAAGGAATAAAATATTCAGTATCATAATATTTTAAACTTGAAAAAAGATATTTTAATTGATATAAAACATTTTTTTCTTCATTTTTACAATATGAATTTATTATACTTTCTCTAAAAGGAATTATACTAAAAAAAATTTGTAAAAGAGAATTTAAATAACAAATACAACCTAAATTTTTTAATCCTACATAATCTTTTTTTAAATTTGATTTTGTATTAATATTCCAATGATCAAAATTTTTATCTCTCCAAAAAGAATCATAATGAAAATTATTTAAAATATTATAATATGAATTAATTGATTCTGGATTTTGTTTTATTAAATAATTAAATAAATTTGAACAATGTTTAAAACCATTTTTTGATGTAATTTTTGGAGGTTTTTGTTTTAATGATTCTCCTATACATTTACTAAATAAACAATCGTAAAAAATAAATTTTGTTAAATCGAAATTTTCTTTATTTAAATTTTCAATTGGAATTTTTAATTCTATAATTATTGTTAATATTAATAAAAAATATCCTGAAATTATTTCTTGTGGGAAATTTTCATTATTTATTATTGGAAATAATAATTTTTCTTTTAATAAATTTTCAAAATTAAATTCTAAGTTTAATTTAATTGATGATTCTATTATTTTATTTATTACTTGAAAATATAATTCAAATTCATATTCATTTTCATTTGATAATTTTATTTGATTTTCTAAATTTTCATCTTGGAAAAAATAATTAAGAATAAAAGTAATAATTTCTTTAAATTTATTTTTTTGTTCTACATCATTATATAATTGAATATTCAAAATTCCTAAAATGAAATTTTTATATTTTTTTTTTATTTCTTTATTTTTTGATTTTATCAACCCATTATTTAATAAATATAAAAATATCTCTTTTATATTTTCATCACTTAAAATTTTTGATAAAAAATTAATAAGTAAATTATTATTATTAGTAATTAAATTAATAATTTTTTCCATTGATTCAACTTGTTTTTCATATAAATCAGGATTTAAATTATCTTCTCCAATATTACTATCAAATATTTCTTTTATTAATTGTATCATTTTACATATTACTAAATTATTATTTTCTTCTTTTTCATTTACACAAATTAATTCATAAATTTTTATTAAATTAATTAAAGTTTTCATTATTTCTAATTTTTCAGCATAAGTTCTATCACTTGATAAATATTCATTTATTGAAAAATTATTAAACATTTCATTTAATTTTTCATAAATTTTACATTTTGTAAAATCTTCTATAAATTTATTATTATCTTTTTTTATTTCTTCTTGTAAAATTTCATTTATATTTGATATTATATATGAAACATAATAAACACTTGTATTTAAAAAATCAAAAGTTGTATTTATTTCATCTTCATTTTTATTTTCTTCATTTACAATATTTTTAATTTGATTTTTAATATGTTTATTTTTTTCCATTTTTTCTTTTAACAAATTCCAAACTTCATTTAAATAACTTTTATTTTTATCTCTTAATAAATTAGTTAAATTTTTTTGAAAATTTTCATCATTAGTTAAAATTTTTTGAGGATTATTTTCTAAATCAATTAAAGGATTATGAGTATTTTTAACTTGAATTTCATATTTTTTTTTTGATTTTATTTTTTCATCTTTAAAAACTTTTTCAACAAATAAATCAAAATCATCACATAAATCAAATTGTCTCAAAACATTTTTTTTATTTTCTGTTGTTTTATAAATAAAAGATATATTATTTAAAGGAATTTTAAAATAATAAGAAAGTGTAAATCTTACATAATAAAAAGGAAAATTATAATTACAAATAAAATTTCCACTTATTCCTTTATATATAAATTCTAAATTCACTTTTTCATTTATTATATTTTTTGTATTTTTTAATTTTTCATTTTCCTCATTTTTATTATCTTCATCTTCATTTTCTTCTTTTTTTTCTTCTTCATTTTTTTCTTCTTTTACTTTTTTTTCTTCATTATTTTTAATTTCAGGAATTTGATTTCTTTCTTGAATAATATTAGAATTTGAATTTATATTATCAAATATTTTTTTAACTAAAATTAAAATTCCTTTTATTCCAATTTCATTTTTTTCATTTTCATTATTTCCAATAGCTTGATTTAAATTATTTATTAAAGTAGAAATAAATGAATTATAATAATTTGTAGCTTCTGGTTTTTTTGGATATTTATAACCTAAACAAATCTTATATAAAATTTCAGAACATTCATTTTGAATATCATAATTTTTATTTGTTAATAAAATTTCCCATAATTTATTATAACCAATTATTGAATTTAAATTATCTATATTTACTCTAAAATCATTTTTATTAAAAATAAAAAAGTTTTCATTATTTTTATTCATTCCAAAAATCATTGTTTTATATAATTGAAAATTCTCAATTTTATCAATATTAAATAATTCATTATTACAAATTATATTATTAAAAATTTGATCTCTGAAGTTTTGTTTTATATTATTTATTTCTTTTACTAATGTTGAAAAAATTATTTTTTGAGAGAATTTATCTTTTAATATTTTTCTCCATAAATTTAAAAATTCTTCAAATTCCCAATTTAAATTTCTTTCTTTATTCATAAAAACTATTAATAAATCAATATGAATTTTTACAGAAAATTCATGTGTAAAATTTCCAATATAAGTTATATTTTTCATTTCATTAATTTCATTTTCACTCAAATTTTCACTATCAATAATTGAAGAAACAGAATTATAATAATTTAATAAATCATTTATTATAATTGTAAATATGTTAAAATTACTATTTAACTTTTCTAAAATTAAATTAAATGTTTTAAATAAATGTCCTTTTTCAACTAAATTTTTTATTAAAATTATATGTTGAATACTTCCTTCATTTGTTTTTATATTATCAAAACACTTTAATAAAATTAATTCTCTAATAGAATTATTTAAATTTGGAATAAATAAAATTGCTTTTATAGACTTTATACATTGATTAATTATATATGAATATTTATTTTTATCTTTAAATAATTTTTCTTGTTCACTTTGAATAAAATTCCATATCATTTTTAATCCATAAAATTTTTCTTCATCAAAATCAGAAATAATAAAATTATCATTTATAATATTCATATTATTTTCTTTTATATTTAAATCATCATTTTCATTATTTTTTAATAAACATTGAACAGTATATCTTTCAATTATTTCAATTAATTCTGGATTTATTTCTCTAAAATTCATATATTCTTTTAAATAATTAAATATTAAAAATTTATCATCATCTTTTAAAAAAGGAGCCAATTTAATAAATAAATCTAATATTATTTTTTCTAATGCTTCATTATTATTTCTTGCATTAAGTAATTTTTGATATAATTTATTAAAAATATTTTGAGATGTTGATTTTATACATTCATTATCAATTTCTCCAAAATTATTTTCATAAGAAATTAAAATAATATAAAAACTTTGTTTAATTATTTCTTCATGAATATCATCTTCTAAAATTTTATTAATCACTTCTTTTTCTTTTAATAATTTAGTAAATTCTTTTCCTGATAAATTTTTAATAAAAACATCTTTTTTCATTCTAATATCCCTATCTTTAATTGGTTCTTTAGAATTATTATATTCAATTGCTAAAGTAATTGAACTATAAGATTTTATTGAATATATTTGTAATTCTAAAATTTTACAATTAAAACATTTGTTTAAGTAAAGTAAATAAGAATTTTCAAATTTATTTTGTTTTTCTGTATCATCTAAACTACAAAAATCAAAAAGTCTTTTTAATATTAAAAATATATCATTATTTTTAATTTTTCTTAAATCTTCATCATTAAAATTCATAATTCTTCTATCAAAATATTCCCAAATTTCCAAAATATTATGATTTAAATTATTATTAAATATTCCTACAATACTTTTTATTTGAACAAAAGGTTCAGTAAAAATTTTTAAATATTTAAAAGGAAAATCATCATTTGAAATTAATAATTTTGTTAAAGAATCAAAACCATTAATACTATAAAAATAATCAATAGAAAAACAAATAATTCTTGTTGGAATTTTATAATTTAAATATTCATGAACAAAATAAGTTTTTTTTTTATATGAATTTGGATGACAAATATTTTCAATATTTTTTGTTAAAATATTATCATTTTGTTCTAAAATATTTCTAATATCATTTTCATATTCAGTAAAAAAATCATTATAATATTCAGAATGACCAAAAAGTCTTTTTAATAAAAGAAAAGAATCAGATAAAAAAGAAATAATTGCTAATTTTTTATTTATTAAAATATAATCATCATAATTACTATTATATAAATTTTGTAATAATAAAACTGAATCATTATTTTCTTTTCCAAAATCATAAAAAATTTTAATAATCTTTAATAAAATTTCTATAAATTGTAAAGATAAATCAATTCCAATTCCATTATTTATTCTTGAAGTACATAAAACTTCATCACTTAAATAAAATAATTTTCCTCTTAAAATATTAATATAATCATATGGTACAATTGAATCAAAAGATGAATTTGGATTTTTACCAAAATTAAAATTAAGAAAATTAGAAAAATAATAATTAATATTTTTTAAACTTTTTTCATCATTTCTTAAACATTTTCTTTTTATTTCATTTGGTTTAGATTTTTTTCTTAAATATGATATTTCATCATTATCAAAAGCATTTACATCAATATTTTTTTGTGATAATAAATAATCTTTTACTTCTATTATATTACTCTCTTTTTTTCCTTTTATTATACCTACTGTCCATTTTCCATCAACTTTTATATCACATAAATTCCCAGTTAAATATGTTTCATTATAATTTGTATTTTCATATTTATTTAATTTATTTTGATTTTCTTCTGAATAAATATTATCATTATCTTCAAAATTGTTGTTCATTTTTTATATTAAGATTATTTTTTATTTTTTAAATAAATTAATTAAAATAAATAAAAAATTATTCATTTTTATCTTATTTCAAAAATTTTCAAAATTGATATTTAAATATTATTAATTTATTAAAACTTAATATAATTTTTCTATAATAAAATTTTAAAAAATAAAAAAGATAAATATAAGAAATAAAAAATGGATGATGAAAAATTAGAAAAAAAAAATTCAAATAATATAAATGAAAAAGAACAAAACTCAATTCAAAAAGTAGAAGATCAATTAAAATTATATGAAGAAATGAAAAAAATAAGAAAAGATAATTTAGATGATTACAAAAAATATGACACAAGTAAATATATAAATTAATAAAAATAAAATATAGTGGGATTTGAAAAAGCAAAATTTGAAGTAATTCAAAAAAGTTCAAAAAAATTTTGTCGTATAACAAATGAAACAAAAGATGATTTATTAAAAGATTTAGAAGCATATAATTTTAATAAAGTAATAGAAGAAATAATAAAAAATATTTTAGAATCAAAATTTGAAATTAAAGATATTCATTCAATGATTATTGTATTATCTGAACTTCATCAAATTTATGAAGGATTTAACACAAAATTTTTAGAAGGATTAAAAAAATTATTAAATGATTCTTATAATGAAACTTCAAAACCTTCTAAAACAGAAGATGAAGAAGATAAAAAAATAAATAGAAGAATTGCAATTTCAAGTTTATATATTGAAACTTATTTATATGGTTTAAATAAATCTTTTAATAGTGTTAAAGATATTTTTAGTAAAATTTTACAAAATAAAAATCAAAAAGATATTTTTTTTCAAGAATTTCCAATTTTTGTTTATATTTTAAAAGAATATGGTCTTTATTTATTTAATATTAAATCAAGGAAAATTTTAAAATTAATAAAAGAAAAAAAAATACCAGATTTTAATATTGAAACACCTCATTCTCAAAATATAAATGAAAAATTTTTTACTGGATTAAAAGAATTTTATGTTAAAAAAATATTAACTTTTTTAGAAGATGAACATACAAAATTAAATGAATTAGAAAAACAAACTTTTGAAAGTGTAAAAAATTCAAATAATGAAAATGATAATTCATTATCTTATCAAAAGAAAAGAAATAATTATTTAAAATTTATATCTTTAATAAATAAATTTGCAGAATCAATGAATTTTGATATTCCAGAATTAGCAAATGAAAAAACATTTAGATATGAACAACAAAAAAAAGCAGAAACTAAAATGGAAAAAATAAATAAATATGATCCATTTAGTGATGAAAAAGAATATAAATTTTATACTGTTCCTATTTCTGTTAATTTATTTGAAAAAATAAAAACTAAACCTGATGATAAATATGATCATAGTAAAAAATTAGAAAATTTATTAAGTAAAATTTATAAATGTGATACTAAAGAAACAATTGATGATGTTTCAGATCATATTTTAGTAAATGCAATTTTAAATCAAAGTAAAATTAGAAATTATGTTTTTAATTCTATTATTAATAATGAAAAAGTTGAATTATCAAATATTAAATTTTATGCTAGATTAGTTAATAATATTTCTCCTATTTTTATTGATTTAAATAAAGATTTAATTCAATTATTAAATAATAATTTCTATGAATTATTTAAAAAAAATGATAATTTACAAACTCAATTAAGGAATATTAAATTTATTTCTGAATTAGTAAAATTTGGTTTATTTCCCTTAAAAAATATTTTTGAAATTTTAAAATTTTTAATAGATGATTTTAAAGGAAAAAGTATTGATTTACTTTGTACTCTTTTAGATACATGTGGTAGATTTTTATATTTAAATGAATTAAGTCATAATCAATTTAAATCTTTTTTAGATAATTTAAAAAAAATGAATCATAATAATAATTATGAAGAAATTATTTTTAATAAAATAAATAATTCTTTAAGTATTTGTAAACCTCAAGAAAAAAGTTTAAGAAAAAAAGTAAAAGTAAGAAGTATTGAAGAAGAATATATAAGATTTTTAATATATCAAATTTTAAATAAAGAAAATATAAAAAAAGTTTCTATTTTATTAAGAAAATTAGACTGGAAAAAAAATGAAAATATAATATTTAAAGTAATATTTAAATATTTAGTAACAAGTAATGAAGAAAAAATAAAAGTTTGTTGTGAAATGTTATCACAATTAAAAGATTATCATCCTCAATTTATAATTAATTTAATAAATATTATTTTAGAACAAATAAGAATTGGTTTAGAAAGAAATGATTTTAATGATAATCAACATAAAATTTTATTAAGTATGATAATAGGTTATTTTTATATGAATAATATATTAAAAACTGGATTATTATATTATGTTTTATATATGATTATTCAATTTAATCCTTTTTGGTCAAATGGAAATAGAAATTTATGTGCTGATAATAGTTTGGATTCTCCATTAGATACTTTTAGAATTTTAATGCTTGTAACAATTTTAGATATTGTAGGTAATAAATTAAATAATAAAAAAAAAAGAGAAAAATTAGATGAATTTATTCAATTTTTTCAAATTTATATTCTAACTAAACAATATTTACCTTTAGAAGTAGAAAATAGAATTACAAATTGTTTAGAACATATGAATAATAAATATATTATTTATAATGATTTTTCTGCTGCTTTAAAAGATTCTAAAAATAAAGATTTAAATTTTTCAATTGAAGATTTAAAAGAATTTGAAACAAAAAATAAAGTAAATGATAAAGAAAAAATAGAAGAAGAAAAAAAAGAAAATAATAATAATAATAATAAAGATAATAATGAATTTAAAAGAAATGATAGGAATGATAATATAATTGATGTTGATGAAGAAATATCAAAAATAATTTCTGATTCTTTAACAAAAGCAAAAGGAAGTACAATGATGCATACAATTATAAATCCATATGGTGATATTAAAAAAAAAGAATTAATTAAAACTGAACCACAGGCAGGAAAATTTATTTTATTTACTAAAAAAGATAATAAAATAATAATGAATGAAGTTGATAAAAATGTGAAAAAAGAAGAAGAAGATGAAATTGAGGAAGATGAAAAAGAATAATAATAATCATATTAAAATATTTAATCTATAATTTTAAATTAAAAAAAATTAAATAAAATTATATAAAGGAATTTAATAAATAAAATAATTAAATAAATATTCAATGATTAAAATTGAATTTTTTTCAAATATTTATAATATATACTAATTTAAATATTTGAAATAAATTTTCTTTAGATGAATATATTTTAGAAAGCTTATATAAATCTTTAAAAAAATTAAAATAATTTATTATAAGAAAAACAAAAAAAAATGATTTATCCTTTACTTATGAAAGGAAAATTAATTTAAAAAAATAAAAATGAATTTTTGCAACAATTTTATTGTTAAAAAATAATCAAATACAAATAATCTTTACTTTTATTTAATATTAATTAATATATATTGTTTAATTTTTTTCTTGTTTATTAAATTCATTTATTTTTATAATATATTAATTTATCTTCAAATATTTTATATATTTGAATTATTATTTTAATTTTTAAAATCTGAAACAAATAATTAACTTAAATATATATTAAAATAAAATATTATCTTAATTTTTTATTTATTTAAAATAAACTATTGTTTTACAGTATATCTATTTTCACTTAAAAAACTTTTTCTATTATCTTTTTTATCAATATCAAAAGATAATTTCCCATAAACTTTAGTTTTATAGATTTGAATCATATCTTTTATAATTTTGCCAATATAAATAAAAGAAAAAATAATAATAAAAAAAAATATAAAAAATATAATGTAATATAAATAATGATTTTCTTTTATAAAATTATTCAATAATCCAGGTAAAAATTGAAAAATAATATCTTTTCCTAATTTTTCTTTAGTAATATTTCCAAATAAAAAAATTAAAACACTAAAACTAATATTTAAAAATAAAACAAGTATAAAAAAAATATTCGTAAAAAATAAAAAACAATAATTTTTACTTCCTATACATTTTCCATAAAAATTACTATGTTTTATATATCCAGGAATACAATTTTGACATAAAACACAATGATGAATAAATAAATTTTCTTTAATTAAAATACAATAAGGACAATAATTTTTAATTTCATTTTCATTTATTTCATTATCAATTAAATATTTAAAATCATTTTGATAATTTAAAATTTTATTTTTTATTTTACCAGAATTAATACATTTCATTATTAAACAACATAAAATTGAAAAAGCAAAAATTACAATATGAGAATAATGGAAAATATTATTAAATTTATCTTCACTCAAAAAAGGTAATATAAAAAATTGAACCAAAAAATTAATTAAAAAATAAAAAAAACAAATTATTATTCTTCTAAATATATTTTTACAACATTTTAAACTTTCATAACAAGTAAAAAATATTTTATTATTAATATTATTCCTATGAAGAACAGAAACATAATCAAAACAATTTTTATTTGAATTATCTAAATTAAATAAATTACTTTTTGAAAATATTAAATCTTCAATACATAACATAGAATTATTTAATAAAGCCATTTGTAATGGAATCAAATTATTTTTATCTTTTTTATTAACATTAAAATTTTTTGAAAGTAAATATTGAATTCCAAATAAAAAATTATAATAAGAACTCCAATGTAAACAACTTAAATTATTATTATCTAAAGTATCAATATTAAAAATATTATTTTCAATTAAATAAATCATATGTTCAATTCTTTTATTTTGACAAGATAAATGTAATAAATTAAATCCTTCATTAGTTATTATTTTTAAATCTCCTTCATTTTCAATTAAAAATTTTAATTCTGAAAGAGGTAATTTAATTAAAGTAAAATGAACTGAAGTATATCCTTTGTTATTTTTATAATTAATATATTCTTTTAATTCATTATTTGATATTAATTTTTTTAAAGTAATTATTATTGTTCTAAATGAATTTTGTTTTTTAAATAAGATTGATTTTTGTAATATTGTATTATCATCGAATTTATATGAAAGAAAAAGATTTAAATTTGTTGAAATATAATTTTCAATTTCTTCTTTGTTTTCACTTTTTAAAAGGTTAATTATTTCTTTTTCCTCCTTTTCATCATTTTGGTTTTTTTTTGATGTATCAATATATGAAATTGAATTCATTTTTTTTATTTTTATTATTCAAATAAATAATTAATCATTTTTATAAATCTTTTATTATTAAAATTAATATTTTCAAACATATTTTTATTATAAATAATGAAATAAATTTTTTATATATTTTATATTCATAAATAAATTTTTTTTGATTTTTTGTCAATAATTATTTTAATAATGATTTTTAAAAATGAATAATTAATTTGTTGAAAAACTTTTTATTTTTTAATTTTTAAATTTAATTTAATTATTATTTTATTAAAAAATAAAACAATAAAAAGGATTTTAATACATAATAATAGTTTATTATGAAAAAATGAAAAATAAAATTTTTGAATTAAGATATTTATTATAATTGAAATATCATTTATTCTATTTTTTTAATTATTATATTTAATTTATTATTCTTAAAAAAATAATTTATTCTTAAAAATAGAGATTTTTATATTTTTAAAAAATAAAAATATTATTATTTAATTCTACTTAAATTTATAATGATTTGCTTTAATTTTTTTCCTTTTTTAAGGAATTATTAAATGAAAAAGGATATTTCAAATTATTTTTTTATTTCTTGAGACCTCATTAAAAACACCTTCAAAAAAATCATTATTTAAAACTATTATATTTTAAAAATATTATACTAAGATAACATTGATAAAAATAAAATAATTAAAAATATTATAGAAAAATTAAAGAATATAAAGAATCATTTAATAGTTTAATTATTCTATTTATCATTTAATGTAAAATAAATTTCTAAAATTCAAAAAATTTGAAAAAATGCTATTCATTATAATGCAATATTATGAAATATTTCAAATCTATATTAACAATTTTTTATAAAAAGAAAAATAATTTATTATTCATAAAACATTTTATCTCAATTATTGAATGAATTTAATATATATTTTTGTTCAAATGAAAATATAGTATTTTAAAACATTCAATTATTGAAACAAATACAAATTTAATAAATCAAGATTATAACATAATCAAAAAATTTTGAATAAAATAAATAATATATTAATTGATATTTTTATATA
>Ga0256407_10009003_pt1 | contig 14415 bp, 3 predicted proteins | sample RumenRJG_04DNA_FD_193489 | JGI IMG/M metagenome (GOLD analysis project Ga0256407, IMG submission 193489) | Bovine rumen microbial communities from Lethbridge, Alberta, Canada - RJG_04 | ecosystem: Host-associated > Mammals > Digestive system > Stomach > Rumen | place: Canada: Alberta | collected... | reverse complement strand
TAAAAACTACATTATTCAAGATAAAATAATTTATTTTAAAAATTAAATTATGAATTTTAACAATTAAATATTACGTCAAAAATAAATAATATCAACATAACATTATGTTCTAAAAAAAATAAATAATAACACACAAAAATGTCTTCATCATCAGGTAGTAAACTTCGAGCTCTCTTAAAAAAAAACTTTATAATAATGAAACGTAACTTCTGTACATTCATTGCAGAAGTATTCTTCCCAATAATATTAATGGTTCTGATATATGGAATAAGAAAAGCATTTAAAATAAAATATCATTATTTTGAAGATGAAGAAAAAAATGATGCTAATTTCCTTTCAACACGAGCAGTAAAATTTTCTGATTCATCAAATACAATAATATCATCATCATTAAACACAAGTCCTTTTTTACAAATATGTTATGAAAACGATAAAGGAGAAAAACGTCCATTAATAGGAATAATAAATGTCCCAACAAAAATTCAAAATAGAATAAAAACCCTAGCATCAATAACAGATCCTTCATTTATATTTTCATATAAATCATTTGAATCAGTTGAAAAAATGCGAGATTATGTCAAAGATGGAAATTATGGAACAGGAGAAAATGAACTTCTTTGTTTTGCAATATCATATTCTAAAGAAGATAAAAATTACAAATATGGTCTTCATTATTTTGATAGTTCAATGGAAGATGGAATTCAAGATATTCCTGATGGAAGAGGAAAAGCTAATGATCAATTTCAAGAAGGTCCAGATATGGATTCATATGATTTATATTTGAATAATGGATTAAATTTTATTCAAAAAATTTTTGGTGAATATATTATTGATGATATTAATGCTCAAAGTAGTTTTGTTGCTAATATTGAAATTGGAATGGTTGCTCAAAAATATAATTTTTATAGAACTGATCCATTTGGTGCTTTTGTTGGATATATTGTTCCATTTTTTATTGTTATTGCTTATATGTGTCCTCTTTGTTTATATGTTTTGAGAATGGTAAGAGAGAAGGAAACTAAAGCAAAGGAAGGTATGAAAATTATGGGAATGAGTGAAGGTATTTATTTTCTTTCTTATTTTATTCAATATTTTATTGTTAATCTTATTTATTCTATTGCTAATACTATTGTCATTTCTCAAGTTTTTAAACATGTTAATGTTATTTTTATATTTTTACTTTTTTTCCTTTGGGGAATGTGTGTTTTTTCTCTTGCTTTTTTCTTTCAAAGTTTTATTGATAAAACAAGAGTTGCTTTAATTTTAAGTTTGTTACTTTATTTTATTATGTTTTTCTTATCTATGGCTGTAATGAGTGAAAATGCTAATAAAATTTTGAAAATTATTTTATCAATTTTTCCTCCTGTTACTATTGAATTAGGAGTTATTATTTATGGTTATTTTGAAAGTCATTTTAAAGATTTAGACTTTAAACATTTAACAAAAACATATCAAAATTATTCTGTATTAACTATGATTATAATGTTAACAATAGATTTCTTTTTATTTTTATTTTTAGGTTATTACCTTCAAAATGTAGTTAGTCATGATTTTGGTATATCAAAACCATTTTATTTTCTTTGTACTAAAAGTTATTGGTGTGGGAGTCCTAATAAAAAGAAAAAAAAGAATGTTATAAATCAAGAATTAATGGATTATCAAAATGAAATAAATGGAAATAATCAATTCCCAGGAAATCCTCCTCGTCACATATTAGGAACTCCTACAAATTATAATACTAATTTAAATTATAATAATAATAATACTTCAAACAATTATAATTCAAGCATTTATAATAAAACCAATCAAAATAATATTCCAAAAAATAATTATATAAACGAAAAAAATAACAAAGATAATTTACAATTAAGAGAAAATCAAATCAATCAGAAACAAAATCAAAATCAATATAAACCAAATCTAAACACTCATTCATATTATAATAATATCAACAACAATAATTTAAACAATAATAACAATGTAACTCAAAATAAACCTGCATCACAAGATAATTTTGAAAGTGAAGAATTATATCGTAATATGACAGACAAAACAGATTTACTTCAAATAATAAACTTAGTAAAAAAATTTTCAGATGGTAAAGTAGCAGTAAAAGGAGTATCTTTAAACTTATATAAAAATGAAATATTTGCTTTACTTGGTCACAATGGTGCAGGTAAGACAACAATGATATCAATGCTTTGTGGAATGTATGATTCTTCAGGAGGAGAAGCATTCTATGATGGAATGGATATTTTAGATGGTGATAATATGGATATTTTCAGAAATAAATTGGGAATTTGTCCTCAACATGATGTTTTATTTGATGATTTAACTGTAAGAGAACATTTGAGTATGTTTGGTACTTTTAAAGGAGTTTCTTTTAGTGATTTAAATAATGAAGTTAATAAAACTATGAAAGATTTTCATATGAGTGATATTCATGATGTTACTGCTAAAGAATTAAGTGCTGGTCAAAGGAGAAAATTGTCTATTGCTATTGCTTTAATTGGTGGAAGTGAAGTTATTTTCCTTGATGAACCTTCTAGTGGAATGGATATTACAAGTAGAAGGAATTTATGGGAGATTCTTAAAAGGATGACAGAGAATAAAATTATAATTTTAACTACACATTATATGGAAGAAGCTAGTGTTCTTGGGAATAGAATTGGAATTATTAATTCTGGTGAAATGAAATGTGTGGGAACACCACTTTTTTTAATTGAGAAATTTGGGAAATTTATGAGTTTGAGAATTGTAAAAGATAATAAAGCAATGAATGATGATATTGTTGAATTTATTTCATCGCAAGTTAATGATATTGAATATGAAATTTTATCTGAAGAAATTTTATTTAGGATACCTAAAGAAAATTATTCTGGTTCAAAACCAAAAATGAATTTAAAAACATTTTTTCATACTTTAGACCAAAAACAAAATATACTTCATATTAAAACTTATAGTGCTAGTATGCCTACTTTAGAAGATGTTTTTCTTAATATTGCAGCAGAAGATCTTTTAGCCATTAAAGGTGGACATAGGAAATTTTCACAAATAAATGTTGAAAATGATAAAATATTATTTGAATTAGATATGAGAAATATATCAGGTGGAAAATTTTGTAATGATTTCATTGCATGTTTTAAAAAAAGATTTAAACAAACAATAAGAGATATGAAAGGTTTCTTTTTAGAAATTTTATGTCCTATATTATTAATTGTTATTGGATTACTTGTAAGCAAAATTAAATTTAAAATAGAATCAGATGAAACTATAGTAGCAATTGATGATATAGGAAAACAAAAAATATATTATTCTGGTTTTAGTACAATTTCAGTACCAGATAATTTTATAATTAATTTAGGAAATATTTCAAGTTCAAAAGAAATAGTTTTAACAAAAACTACTTCATCAGAAGCATTAACAGAATTTTATTATTCTTTATACACAAAAAAAGATACAACTAATTTTGGTTCTATGTTACTTCTTAAATACGATAAGACTAATTATCAATTTTCATTTATAGAATATATTAATACTCAAGCTAGACAAGGTGCTTTATATTTTACATATTATTTTATAACTCAAATAATCAAAGATATTGATTCAAATGTTAAAATTACTTGTTCAAGTTATCCTATGCCTTTAACAAAAGAATTACAGAATTCTGCTGATCAATCAAGTAATTCTTTAATTGTTTTCTTTGTTGCAGTAGCTTTTTCACTTATTCCTGCTAATTTTATTACTATTATTGTAAAAGAAAGAGTAAATAATTCAAAACATTTAATGAAAATTTCAGGAATGTCATTTTCTGCTTATTGGATAGTAAATTATATTTTTGAACTTATAAAATATTATTTTACTGCAGGTATTTGTATGTTATTACTTAATTTTTTTGATTTCATGCCAAAATTTTTTATCATTTTTTATATAATTTATGGACCTTCAATGACTAGTTTTACTTATTTATTAAGTTTTTCTTTTGATGAAGAAACATCTGCTCAAAATGGTGCTATTTTACTTAATTTCTTGATTGGAGCTTTAGGAAGTAGTGTTGTTTTGATGTTTAGAGGACTTGATAATATGAAAGATTTTGGTAAATTTATGGAATTTCTTTTCAATTTTGTACCATCATTTAGTTTTGCATTTGCATTTGATGTTTTATTAAATAAATATTTACTTCTTATAGTAGATTATCCTGATACCTGGTATTCTGAATATCAGAAAAATAAAAAATTAATGATAAGTTCAAAATATACAGGATTTGAAATTTTTTTTTTAATTTTTACATTTATTTTATATACAATTCTTATAATTAGAAAAGAATATAAATCAACTAGATTTTCTCCATCACCAAATAATCGTTTAATTTCAAATTCAAAAGATGAAAATGTATTAAAAGAAATAGCAAGAGCCAACAATGAAAATTACATACCTCTTAGAAATCAAAACATAGATATGAATAATAATAATAATATCAGTGAAAATATAAATACAGAAAATCATAATAATGTAAATTCAAAAAATGATATTGAAATACTCCCAGCAAATAACAGCCTCCCAAATTCAGATATTAATAATATGACAAATTTACATAATCCAAAAGCTCAATATGCAATTCATATACAAAACTTAGAAAAACATTATACAAGAAGAGGATGTTGTGGTACATGTTGTTGTTTATTTTGTAATATGTGTAATTGTTGTCGTTGTTGTGTATGTTCATGTTGTGAGGAAGTAATACCTGCAGTAAGAAATGTATCTTTTGTTTTAGAATATGGAGAATGTTTCGGTTTATTAGGTGTTAATGGTGCTGGAAAAACTACTACATTTAAATGCATTACTAATGAGCATTCTAGAAATAATGGTAATATATTTGTTGATGGGAAATCAATAAATGAGAATTTTTCTAAAGTTTCTCAAATGTTTGGTTATTGTCCTCAATTTGATGCTATATTTGAATACATGTCAGTATATGAAAATTTAGAATTTTATGCAAGAATAAAAGGAATAAAAGGAGATAATTTAAAAAAAATAATAATGGCAATGATAGAAGAAATGAGTTTAGGTGAATTTACAAATAAAATATCAGGTAGATTATCAGGTGGAAATAAGAGAAAATTATCAGTAGCAATTTCAATGATTTGTAACCCACCAATAATATTATTAGATGAACCTTCAACTGGAATGGATCCTGAAGCAAGAAGATTTATGTGGGCAGTTATACATAAAATTTCAACAAAAAGGAAAAAATCTTCAGTTATTATGACAACTCATGCAATGGATGAAGCCGAAACACTTTGTAAGAGAATGGGAATTATGGTTAATGGAGAGTTTGCTTGTTTAGGAAGTTCTACTGAAATTAAAGAAAAATATGGTTATGGATTTGAAATTGATATTAGAATAAAACCTATGAAAGAAAGTGAAATTAATAGATATTTAGGTTCTAAACATATTGAAAAGGATTTTATTGTTACTGATGGAAATATTAGAGAAACTTTAAGTAAATGTAATAAAGGTCAATTTATTAGAGAATTGGAAAAAGGTAGATTAGGGGAAAAATTAATAAGGCAAATTAACTTAAATGGGAAAATTAAAATTGAACAATTGTTATCTTGGATCTATTATTGTGAAAATGCTTTGAAATTAATTAAAATTGCTAAAGAATATTTTCCAGAGGTTATATTAACTGAATTTATAGGAAATAATTTTTTATTTAAATTAAAAAAAGGTTATAATTCAAAATCAATTGGATTTTTATTTGGATTATTTGAAAGTGTTAAAGATGAATATAATATAACTGAATATAGTATTCAGCAAACTTCTCTTGAACAAATTTTTAATATGTTTGCTGTTGAACAAGGAAAAAATAAAGATAATCCAATTGTAAATTTAGAAGATGAAGAAAAAAAAACTGAAATTATAATTGATGATGAATTAATTAAATCCCTTATTGGGAATTAAGGCAATTTTAATTCTAAAACTGTTATATATAAGATAAATTTAAAAAATTATAGTTATTGTTAAGTTTAATTTGATATATATAGATAAAAAAAATATAAAATAAATCTTTTTTAAATGCAAAAAAAAAGAATATTATTATAATATATTTAAATTTTAAAAACATAATATCATACACCAAAAAATAATGTTTAAATAATTCAAAAAGATAAATGAATTTATTTGAATATTTTATTTTATTTTTTCAAATTCATTTATTATAAAAATTAATTGACCTTTTTTGAGATTTAAAATTAACTTATTTTTTATATTTTATTTTTTTAATTTATTTATTTAATTTAAAAAAATATTTTTGATGTTATTAAAAAAATAATAATTAAATTGTAATTATAAAAAATAACTTATGAATGAAATAAAATCAAGAACTTAAAATTTAGTTTTTATATTTTAATTATAATTTAATCTTTATTATCAAATTTAATGTTTTAAATTGAATTGAAATAATAAAAATAAATCCAATATTGGAATATAACAGAATAAAATTCAAAAAAATAAAAACATAAAAGAAAAATAATTAATATTAATAAAGTTTTTATATTTTTGTCCCAATAAAAATATAATAAATATTTTTGATGAATTTAAATCCAGCTTCATCGGTGTTAAGTCTATTAACAAATAGTCCAAATTATCTGAGATGTCCAATCTGTCAGAAATTAAATTTCCTTTCATTACATCAATCAAACAATAAAAATAATGATTTTAGAATTTTAGAAACATGTCAAAATAATCATACAAAAGAATATCCTCTTGAAAAATATATATCAGACAAAAAACAAATTAATTTAAATTTAAAATGTAGTTTTTGCAATAATAAAACAGATCTTCAAAAAATATTTTTTTGTTTAGGATGTCATAAATTCATATGTATTGATTGTCGTGAAAAACATTTAATTTCTATTAATAATCATAAAATTATAACATTACCAAAATATGATAAATTATGTATGAAACATTATAATTCTGGAATTTGTTATGATATTATTTCTTCAAAATATTGTTGTAGTGAATGTGAGCAAATAAAAGAAAGAAAAAATATTATCACACCTATTGATTATTCATTAAATGAAAATTCAATTAATCATATATTAAAAAATATTAATGAAGCTGAAAATTATTTAATTAATTTAAAAAATGTAAAAATATCTATTATTAATTCAATAAATAAAATCATTCAAAATTTAAATGAAGCTTTTGATAATTTTTATAAAAAAAATGAAGAAATGATTAATTTATGCAATTTATTAGTAGATAATTATAAAATAAGTAAAAAATATAATATATATGAAGATTTTTTTAATATTCAAAATATATGTAATTTTAGACCAATAAAAAATAATTTCCTTGAATTTGAAACAAATGATATTATTTCAAATGTCAATAATTTTATAAATTTCCTTAAAAATAATGATAATTCAATATTATATTTATCCACAGGAATTATTTACTTTTCAAATAATGAAAACAATAATTTAGAAAATAAAGTTAACGAATTTAATGTTTTTAACTCAAATGAAAATCATTTTAATGGATATCAAATCTATCAAAATAAAAAAAAAAAAAAGATTCTTAAAATAAAAAAAGGAAATGTATTTTTAAAAAAATCAGAATATAAAAAAATATATGAAAAATATAAATATGAAATAATAGCACTTCCTCCATTACAAACAAATAAAAAGCTAGAATTTTTTGATCTATTAAAAACAGATTCAGGTTATTATTATGGAGAATGGGAAAATGATTTAAGATATGGAAGAGGACTTCACATAAACTATGATTATTCAATTTATTTAGGTTATTTTCAAAATGGACAACCAGAAGGATTTGGAAAATATAAAGGAAAAGATAGAAATACTATTGCAATATGGAATAAAAATAAAAGATTTTTTGCAAAAGAAAAATTCTCAGATGGAATATCATATATTGGTTATTATAATGAAAATTTATTTGATAAATATGGTATTTTAACTTATAAAGATGGAAGTATTTATAAAGGTGAATTCAAAAATGGATTAAAATGTGGTTTTGGAATTTCAATTTATTTTGATAATATAAATGATAATAAAATTGTTGATGATAATGAATATCAAAAAGAATATTATATTGGTTATTATAAAAAAGGATTTAAAGATGATTTTGGATTTATTAGATTTATTAATGGAGATATGCTTGCTATTTCATTTAAAAGAGAAAAATATAATGGTGAAGGTATTATGTTATGTAATGATGGTAGTATTTATTTGAAGGAATATAAAAATAATATTGAAATTAATAGTATTCAATTAAATAATTATGATTTTGATGATGAAATAAATAAAATAAAAGGAATTTTTTGGAGTATTTTCGATTTAATAAATTAATGAATTTTTTTTAATTTATGATTATTGTTAAATTATAAATATTTTTTTAAATTAAATGAATGATCATAGAGCCATTACTAAAATTATATATAATGTGAGAAAAAATTTACCAAATACTTTATTGTTTTATTTCATTTATTATTCCTATAAATTATTAGGATTACTTTTATGTACACAAAATCTAAAAGAATATGAATCAAAAAGTAATAATATTACATCATTTTATTCTATATTTTCAAAATTATTACTTTTTGATTCTTCTTTTAATATTGTATCATTTTCTTATCAATGGATTTGTCTAACTTTATTCTTTTTTTTAACATTTTTTTTATTATTCTTTTTTATTTCTTTTAAGACTTTAAGCAGTGTTTATAGCATTCAAAAAGATAATAAAGAATCTAGATTAACAAAATTTTTAGATAAAACACCTATTATAAAATCATTTATTAAAATATTTACTTATTTATTAGTAACAATATCTTTTTTTTCTCAATATTTACAGGAATATCTTTTATTTGGAATAATAAGTTCATTTATAGAAAAAAATTATGAACGTGATAATTCAATTGAATCTGATAAATATCTTACTGATTATTTTACTAATGATGAAATTTTAAATTCAAAAATTATAATGATATTTAATATTATAACATATTTTATTTGTTATTTTATTGATTTTATAATTATTTTTATAAATGATACAAGAGGATTTGTAAGTCAAAATGGAACTGATATCTATGCAACAAATAATATGAAATTATTTTTTTCTTTTTCCACTTTATTTCAATCTTTATTAGGATGTTCATATTTATATTCTGAAAAAAAGAGAAAAAATGTAAGGATTATAATATGTTGTATTGCAGTTTTTAATAATACTATTATTTTATGGCTTTCAAATAAAAAATTTAATTATTATTTTACCTCTGCTTTACCTATTTATTTTTTATATTGTGTTGTATTTTCTTGGTATAGTGGAATTATTGAAATAATTTTATTCTTTTATTTAAAAGAAAAAGAGCAAATGAATCAGATTTATTCAATAATTAAATTAATTTTAAATTTTACTACATCATTTACTATTGTATTATATATTTATATTAATAATAAACATTATTTTTCTTTTTTATTATCAAAAAATTTATTTAAATTAGATGAAAAAAAAAGAAATATTGGAGAAATATATTATTATATTTATTCTTTTTGTAATTATAGAAATAATCCAAAAAATTTAGATTTATATAAAATTATTTATCATCATAAACAACATTGTCAATTACAAGATTGTTTTTGTTTAAAGTTAACAAAAAAATTAAATATTCAAGAATTATCAAATTCTTTTAATGAACAAGAATATATTATAATAGGAGAACAAGAAATAATGAATAGAATAAATAGTTTATTCAAATTAAAAAAATTTACAAAAGAAATGAGAAATTTGATTATTTTGCATTGTCAATATGAATTTTTTATTGCAAAAAAAGAATTTTATGCACTGTATTTATGTTCAATGTATTTAAGTTCTAAAATTAAATCTGGTTTTATGTCAAAATATTTTTTATATGAAACTAAAAAAGATATTCTTAAAAAAATAAAATCAAGGAAAATAATCTCTAAAGGCCTTTTAATTAAAGGAACTGTTCATGGAGAGGAAAGAAGTTTATTACAAAATATTAGTTCAATGTCTAAATTTTTTAATTTTACAATTTTTGTAGAAAATGTTAAATATTTAATTAATGAAATCTATAAAAATTTAGGTGGAGTTCTTTCATTTAGAAAAATAATAAAAAAAACATCAAAATTAAATAAAATGAATAAAAAATCTTTAGATAATTTTTTACATTTATGTGATGTTGTAAAAAAGAACGATAATAGTATAAAAAAAACAATAATAAATTATGTAAAAAAATCATGTATAAATAAAATCCAACAAAAAGAAATAAGTTATTTATTAACAAATTATTTTATGTTAATTCATAAAAAAATACCAAGAAAAGTAGAAAATTTATTTTTAGTAAAATATTATTTTGATTCAATATCATTTGAACTTGAGAAAGATTATGCAGAATTTAATTTGAATTATCCTTTTATTATCTCTTTAAATAAAGATGATAATTTTATAGTATCATATGTAAATAATTCATTATGTTTACATTTAAATTATACAACAGAAGAAGCAAAAGGAAAAGATTTTTCTGAATTTCTTCCTTTTGAAATATCTAAAGCTCATAATTTAATAATGAAACAATTTATGTTTATTCCTGATTCAAGATTTAAAAATGATAATACATTTTTATTAACAAAACAAAAATATTTAAAAAATATTAGTTTTTCTTGTAGAGTTTTACCAACTTTACATAGTATTTTTGAAGTTATTATTAATATTAAAATGATTGATAATGGAAAAGAAAATTCATTTGAATATAATCTTTTATTAAGTCATAATGGCCATTTTTTAAATATTTCAAAAGAATTTGAAGAAACTTTTTTTTTTGATATAAATCAACTTAAACAAATTAAAATAACATTTTCAGATTTTTTAGGAATAAAACCTTTACATAGACCAAGAGAAAAAGTAATTACACAAAATCTTCATCAATTAGAAGAGCAAAATAAAGCATATTCAATTTTTTCTTCAATTCCAAATGAAAAAATGTTTTTATTTCATGTTCCAAAAACATCATATGAACAATTAAAAAAAAAAAAATATCATTATATCGGGGAAATAATAAAAAAAGATTTAAATATAGGAATTCAGAATATAACTAAAATTTTAGATGAAAAAGGATTAGATTATGAATGGTATAATAGAACTAATTTTTTAAAAACAAGATTTCATGTTTCAGAATTGAATAGTACAAGAAAAAAAAGTATGATAAGAGGAAGAAGGTCAGTATTTCAACATTCAGAAGATGAACCTTTATTTATTTTAAATTATATTTATAAGGAAATTGGTGATAGGAAATATTATATAATGAAAATGACTGAAAATACCAATATTAAAGTATTAAGAAAATCAGTTTTAAATTTACAAAAAATATTAACTGAAAATAAAAAGAATTTAATTTTATTTAATCAATCACCTAGTACCTCAAAAAGATCTTTAGTATCAAAATTTTCTTCAACTTCTTCTCTTGTTTCTAATGTACCTTTACTTAAAAATCAATCTTCTAAAAATGTTGATAATATTTTATCAGTTAATAATAGTAATTTAAATGGTTCATTAAATAATTCTAAATCACTGTTAAATATTGTTAATAATTTAGGAATAAATGAAAATCAAAAAAATAATAATCAAAATATAATGGGTCAAAAAAAACAATCCATTTCTAATAGTTTATCTTATATTAAAAATTCAAAAATAAATTATCAAAAAAAAGAAATTAATAAAACAAAAACTAAAATTGATCTTATTTTCAAAAAACACTATTCTAAATTATTATTAATTTCATTTGGTGTTGTAATTGCATTAAGTATTATTTTATGGATTTTAAAAATGGATAAAATTAAAGTTCATAGAAATTTATTTAATTGTAATATTTATGTAGAAATTTTAAAAACAAATGTTTATTTATCAACATTAAATTCAATGACATTATGTATACAAGTATTTTATGATATATTAGGAGGAGAATATCAAAATTATATTGTTCAAAAAATAAAAAATTTGAAAGACAATACTGCAAATTTTAATCATTATATTGAAAAAGTAAAAGACAATTCACAAGTTTCAAAATTATTTGATTTAATCTCAGAAATGCATGAATATAAATATTTAGGAAAAGATTGGAGTATTCATTCAAGAAATTCTACAATATTAGAAGAAATAAACTTACTTCAATATTTAATGAGTCAAAATTATTATGAAGTTAATCCAAATTGTGATATGGATAGTTTTTATGAAAGTTCATTTTTAGAATTTAATTCATCAAATTCTCCCCCTTCTCTTTTAGAACAATTAGTTTTTTATTGTATGTTTAATACTTTACAAACATCAAAAAACATTTTTGAAACTATTACAACAACATTAACTGATATTTTATTAAATTATTATCGTAGTTATTTTACTTTTATATTATTATATGGTATATTAATTGTCATATTTACTTTAATATGTTATTTGGTTATTATGAGGAAATTATTTAATGATAAAAATGAAATTAAAGAATTACTTTTTCATTTATTTGATGTTTATCAAGATAATAATAATCATGAAATTTTTGAAAACCAAGTAATTTGTTATAGAATAATGATTGGGAGTTTTTCAGAAGAAAATATACTTAAATTTGAAGAATCAAAAATTGATGATCCTGATTTTTTAACAATGAAATATTTTAATAAAAAGAAAATTCATAAAAAAAAGAAAAAAGGTTTTTTCCAAAAAAATTTAAACATATCAAATATAAGTAATAATGATAATAATAATCGAAAAGAAAATATTGGAGAACATCATCAACAAAAAGAAGAAGTTAATGAAGATCCCCGTGATATTGAAAATAAAATAAGATTACCAAAATCAATAACAATTTCATATATAATAGTTACAATATTTTTATTACTAATATTCTTAGTTATATTTATAAATATTATATATGCATTTTCATCAAGGAATGAATTTATTTTTTCAATTGTCATAGCAATGAATTTTTTAGAAAGAATACCAAAGGGATTAGAATTAGTTTATTATGCATTAATTTCAATAATATTAAATAATCAATCTTTTTTACCTGGATTAGATGTTCAAAATATTTACGACGGTTATTTAAATTATTATAAAACAAAAATAAATATTAATGAAAATACACAAATTTACTATTTAAAAGATTCATTTTATTCATATATTTATTTAGAAGGTAAAATGGTGGAAAATAATATTCATATATTTTTAGGTAATACAAAAACAAGAACTCTTTCACAAGTAAGAAAATGGGAAAATAAATTCAATGAAAATAATAATATTTGTTTTAATTCAGCATTAGGTTCATTAGAAAAAGTTTTAAGTTCATTCTCATCATCAAATGAATATTTTATAGAATTAAATAGAAGAGTTGCAAAATGTTTTACAACAAATCCAGGAAGTAATGAATATGGTATTTTAAGTGAAATTGATTTTATTTATCAAGAATTAACTAATAAATATGCTGAGTTTGTATCTGGTGATAGAACTTTAGATAATATTATTAATATTTTAGCTCAAGGTGAAATTACTAGGATGAGTGAAGACTTTAATGTTGTTTTTGAATATGTTTTTGAATCTTATGCTTATTTTATTTTACATGACATTCAAAAATTGTATTCTAGAAATATTAAAATTGAAAATATTATTAATTGTTGTTTGGTTATTGTTTTGTTATTTGTTGTTATTTATGTTTTTTTTGGTATTAGAAGTGGCAATGAAAAATATAAAAAATTATTCCATTTCTTTTATAAAATGTATTAATTCCTAATTGAGTTTTATGAATATATATTTTTTTATAAAAATTGTATAATATATTTTATTATTTTTTTTATATTTTCCATTTAAATTTTTAATATAAAAATTAAATTTGATATTTATTATAAATTTAATTTTATTAAATTAAAAATGATAGATAATGATATTGATATCGATAAATATTTATGTGGAGAATCATTAGAAAAAGATTCTGATAATTTTGAAGATAATAAAAGTCAAAAAGAAAATTTAAATAATATCAATGAAAAAAATAATCAGAGATATAACAATAATTCTAAAAATATTAATTACATAGATGAAAATAATATAATAAATCAAAATAATATTATATTTGATGAAAAAGAAAAATCAAAAAAAAAAATTAAAAATAATATGAAAAAAACAAATTATAAAAATATGAAAATAAATAGAAATGATGATGAAGAAGAAGATGATGTTTCAATAAATAATTCAATGGATAATGATGATAATTCAATAAATAAATCAATTGATATGAAGAATGAAAATAATAATATTTCAAATATGAAAGAAATACCAATTGATAATACCATGATAAAAAAAATTGAGTATAATAAAGATATTAAT
>Ga0256407_10009000_pt1 | contig 14419 bp, 8 predicted proteins | sample RumenRJG_04DNA_FD_193489 | JGI IMG/M metagenome (GOLD analysis project Ga0256407, IMG submission 193489) | Bovine rumen microbial communities from Lethbridge, Alberta, Canada - RJG_04 | ecosystem: Host-associated > Mammals > Digestive system > Stomach > Rumen | place: Canada: Alberta | collected... | reverse complement strand
TTATTTGTATCATTATTTTTTTTTTGAGTAGCAATGTGATTTTCACCTAATTTTGATTTAAAATTTTCTGGTTTTGATTTAATAGATTTATATAATTTTTCTTGTACAATTTTAACACTTCCAGTAAACAAAATAAACTTATCATTAGTAAAAATAACAAATTTTCTTGTAATATAACCTAATAAACTTTTATACATTTGTTCATTTTTTTTCATTTTAAAAACAACAATAGAACTAATAATAACATCATAATAATCACATCTTGTTCCACTCATTGAATTATTTTTTCCATTATATCTAAATTCAGTAGGAATATATTTCCAATTATTTTCATCTAAAACTTTTTCATTTGATAAAAAATTACCATGTTCATCTGTTGGTTTATAATAATCATCAGAATAAATAATATTTAAATAAATTTTCCTATTTTGAATTACTTTATTTGAAAATGCATCATCTTGAAATTCATTTCCAAATTTTATTGTTGGATTTTCTATAATTTCTTTTCCTTTATTATCATGGAAAAAAATATTATTTTTTTCAATTTCATCTGTTTCGAAATCATTTTTTAATATTTTTAATGGTTTAAATCTTAATGATAAATAAGGATAAACTTCAAATATTTTTTTAATTTGAATATTTTGATTTGCTATATTATTTAATTTTTCTATATTTTGATTATTTTTTTCTTCTTTTTCTTTTCTAATTTCTTGAGCCATTGATACACCTTTTTTCATTTGAGCAGCTATGAATTTTTTATATTCTTCTGGATTTTTTGCTGCTAATTCATCTAAATAATTCCAAAAATTATTTATTTGTGTTTTTGCTTCTGTACTATTTAATTCTAAACCAGGAATTGGTGTTTTATCAATCATTAAAATTTATAATTTAATAAATAATATATAAAAAAATTTAATTTAAAAAAACAAATATTTTAAATAATTAAAAATAATAAAATAATAAAATAAAACAATATAAAAAAATAAATCCTCAAAAAAAGAAAAACAAAAAAACCAAAAAAAAACTCAAAATTTATTTATTTCTGTTCAACAATTTTCATATATTTACAAAAATCTTTAAAATTAATCTGATCACCACTTTCAGTAGCATTTTTCAAAACATGTCTCATTTCATCTTCTGAAATAGTTTCCCCAATATCTCTACAAATTCTTTTAAAAGTATCAAAAGTAATAGTTTCCTTATCAGGATTATCAATAAACAAATCAAAAATAGTTCTTAAACCATATTCACTTTTTCTATCAGTTAACCTATCATTAACAAAAGAAGCAAATTGAGGCCAAGTAACATTTTCTTTTCCTTCACTCATTTTTTTAACAATATCATACAAATCAGGATTTCTAACATCAAATCTCATACTTTTCATAGCATCTAAAGCATCTTGAATTTTAATCATTTGATTACCATCATAATCAAATAAATCAAAAGCTTGTTTTAATTCACTCATATCTTCATCTGGTAATTCAGGTTCAGGAGCATTTGCTTTATCTTCATTAGCAAAAATGAAAATAAGGTAAAATTCATCTTCAAATATTTGCATTCCAATACCAATTTGTGTATAATTTGAATCTATTAAGAAATTTCTTCCTAATTTCATTTTGTCATTTTTATTTAATAAAATTTTTGGTATTTCATTTTCTGGATCATCTGCACCAATGTCTGCTATTAATGATGGATTTTCTGTTAAGTATTGATCTGGGACTATTCCTTTTAGTTCTCTTCCTTTTTTGAAAAGTTGATATTTTGGATTTAATGCAAATTTTTTTGATTCTTCTGATGCTACTTTTGTTAAGAGAGGATTTAGTTTTAAACGAGGTAAACTTTTCATTTTTTTTAATTCCATTAGAAAAGAATCTATTTCTTTTAAAAAGGGATCTGAAGATTTTATACGGGATAAATTTTTACGGAGAATTTCAACTTGGTTTGTTATTGATTGAGGATTCTCACGAAATTTGTTTAAACAGGCTAAGATGTCTTTTTCAAATTGAGTTGACATTTTCTTTTTTTTAAATTTTTTTATTTAAATTTTATAGATTTTTTTTTTATTTTTTTTAATTTTAATTTTCAAAATTTTTAAAAATTATTTATTATATTATCTAATTAATAATAAAAACTATATAGTTACTATTCATATAATTTTTATTTGATTATAATTTCCATAAAATTAATTAATTTACATTATTATAATTTAATTCTAATTTTTAAAATTTCGTTTTTTTTGCTAAATAAGATGCACTTTCCATTAACTTATTGATTTTATTTATTTGGAAATTTAATTTTTCTTTTTGTAAATTAATATGATTTTTAAATAAATCTAATGTATTTTTTATATTATCTATCTGATTAAAAACTTCATTATTTAATCTATTATATTTTTTAATCTCTTCATTTAATTCTTTTAAATCTTTTTCATTTATCCTTTTTTCTTTATTTGAATTCTTTATTTCTTTTTTTTTAATTTCTATTTCCTTTTTAATTTCATAAATTTCTTTTTTTAATTTTGGAATTAATATATTATAATTAAAAGTTTCATTATTTGCTTTATTAGAAAAAAATTTAAGTCTTTCATTTTCTATATTCATTCTTTTACTTAAATTATTAAAATTATTCTTTGATATTCTATTTAATTTATTATAACTTTCTAATATTTTAATATTTTTCAAAATTTTATTTCTTTTAATTATTTTATTTTCAATTTCTTTTTTATTTTTTTCAAACCCATCTTCCTTAATTTTATTAATAAAATTTTCCATCATTTTAATATTATCATAATTTTTCATTGAAACAGTTCGATTTAATTTTTTAATTGAAACATTTGAAGACTTACTATTACTTCTTATTAACGAACGACTTTGATAAGAAATATTATTATGATTTAAATTATAAAAACTAATATTTTTTATACCATTAAATGAATTTTGTGAATTAGTTCTTGAATAATTATTCTCATTATTTCTCATTTTCAATTTATAAGAAAATAAATCATCAATTCGTTTAAAATTATAAATTGGAAAAGACATATTTTTTAATTTTAATTTAATTAATTTTTCAAAAATGGAATGTCAATTTTGTACAAGAAAATATAATAAACAATACAATTGTCAATTATGTGATAAAAAATTTTGTTCAAATATTTGTGTCTTATCACATTTCTCATTAGATCATTCAGAAACAAATTTAAAAAATACTAATTCAACAGTAAGAAATTTATTAAACGAAAAACTTCAAGAAAAAATATTAAACAACAATACTCAAATAAAATCTCAATATATAACAAAAGGAAATTATAATGAAGGAGAAATAAAATATGATCAAAAATATCAATTAAAAAATTTTTATAAATTAACAACAAAAGGTAAAGATATAATATTAGGAGCAGGAACATTTGGTCAAATTTTTTTAGCACAAAATAGAATTGATAATAAATATTATGCAATAAAACATATGGATAAAAAAAAATTAAATCAATGTCTTCATAATTTAAATCCAATATATAATGAAATTGATATTCATTCAAGAATAAAACATGAAAATATAATAAATGTAAAATTTGTATTAGAAACAAAAAAAACTTTTGATATTGTTTTAGAATATGCAAATACAGGAAGTTTATTTCATCATATTAGAAAAAAAAAAGGTTTTGATGAAAAAAATGCATTTATGTATTTTATTCAAGTTTGTAATGCTATATATTTTCTACATAAAAATAATTTAATCCATAGAGATATAAAACCAGAAAATATTTTATTAGAAGATTGGAAAAAAGTTAAATTATGTGATTTTGGTTGGTGTGTTGAAATATCATCAAAACAAAGAAGTACTTATTGTGGTACAACTGAATATATGGCTCCTGAAATTATTAATTCTAATAATTATGATAAGTCAATTGATATTTGGAGTTTAGGTATTTTATTATATGAATTAATTCATGGTTTTAGTCCTTTTAGAGCTACTGTTCAAAAATATAATGATAATGAAGTTATGAATAATATTAAGAAACATAATATTAAATTTTATAAGGATGTTTCTTTAGAATGTAAAGAATTAATTTTTGCTTTACTTGAAAAAAATTCAGAAAAAAGATTAAAAATTGAAAATGTATTTTTGAGTAAGTTTGTTAAGAAATTTGAAAAAGAAAATTTATTTATTCCTAAAGATAATTTATTATATAATGGAAATAATAATAATGCTAATAATATAAAAAATATAAAAAATAATTTTGGGAATGATAATAATAATAAAAAAAATGTTGAATCTAAGAAAAGTAATAGTAATTATAATACTCCTAAAAAAAATAATTCTTTTAATATATTGTATAATATTGATAATAAAATAAATAGTAATAATAATAGAAATAATATTTTAGGAAGTGATAATAAAGATAATAGTAAAAATTATTTTTTAAAAACTGAATATGAAGGAAAAAAAGAAAATGAAGATTTAAATAATTTAAAAATGAAAATATTAAATGAAAAAGTTTTACAAATTGAAAGAGGAAAACAATTTAATTTTAATTGTAATAATGATCCTTTTGAAAATTTGATTAATGTTTCAGGAAGTAAAATAAACTTAAGTAAAGAACCAATTCCAAATAATTTAAAAGATAATTTTATAAATGAACCTAAAGAAGATTATGAAACAAAATTTAGAAATAAAATTGAAGATTTAAAAAAACAATTAAATGAAGATACAATTATAAATAATATTTTTAAAGAAAATACAAATCAAAATAATAATCAATTCATAAATATTATAGATAATTCAATTGATAAAAATAATGAAGAAGAAGATAATGAATGTAATGAAGATATAGATGAAGAAATTGATGAATTTATGAATACTCCTGTTAAAAATATTTCAGATGGAAATAATATTTGTCCTATTATGTTAATTAATGATAGTAAAAAAAATAATGATAAAAAAATTTCAAATTATTAAAAATATTTAATTGAAATATTTTTAACTTAATATATATCAAAAAAGGATTTAATTGAAAAATAAATTATTATAAATAATATTAACATATTAAATATTGTTTAACTGAATAAAAAATTTATAAATTAACTTAAAAAAAATTTACATAAAAAACAAAAAAAAAAAAAAATTAAAATTAAAAAAATTAAAAAAATTTTCCTAAGTTAAAAAAATATGTGGGTAGGGACTTTTTGGATTCGCCTCTTTACTTTAACTTTTTTACTTGTTTTCTATATAAGATTATATATTTTATGCTTATATTTTTATATATTAATTTGATATACCTGAGCATGGCCTAGTCCCAACTCCCACGTGAGCATGGATTCAATTATATTTTAAATATATTATTTTTTTTGAAAGATTTGAGATTTTGAAAGATTGGAGATAATTAAGAGATAATTCATATTTATTATTATTAAATAGAGATAATTATAGAAATAGAAATTAAATCTTAAAGTTAGAATTAACATTAACATTAAACTTAATATTATTATAATTTATTTGAAATGAAATATATGATATTTTATTATATTAATTGTATTAAATTTTGATATTATTAATTTAAGGTGTTTTGAAAGTGTAATCAAATTAAATTAAATGAAAATTGTCTTTATTCAAATTGAAATGAAATCTTGAAATGAAATGAATGAAACAACATTAAGATGATTTGAACAGTTTTAATATATTTTTATTTTTTTTCTTTTTTATATTATTTCATATTATATATATTAAAGAAATGAAAATTAAATATGCGTACGCTTTTAATTAATTGAATCCCATGCTCGATTATTTATAACTCAATTCCTTATATCATATTAAATTTTTAATAAATTATTTTATGGTTAAAAATAAATAAGAAAAAAAATACAAATTTAAACATATTAAAAAACTATTATAAATAATTATCCAAAAATTTAAAAAAAAACAAAAAAAAAAAAAAAAAAAAAAAAAAAAATAAAAAAAAAAAAAAACAAAAAAAAAAAAATATAAATAAATATATAAAAAATATAAATCAAATATAAAAAAATAACCTATTAAAAAAATGAATAACTCATTCACAGCACCAAGAAATATTCCATTATCATCAGACAATCAAAGTATGTCAGTAAAAAAATATTTATCTCAATCAGGAGTAAATAATAACAATAATAATGAAAATCCAGTTTTTGTTTCAGATTTAAAATCATTAATGATTGGTTTTGGTGACTCAGAACCTGTTAATACAGAAAGTGCTGAATTATTACAAGAATATATTATTGAATATATTCAAAATATTTCTATGCTTGCTTATAGGAGAAGTAAAAGAAAAGGTTTTAATGAAATTCAGTTAAAGGATTTAATTTATTTAATTAGAAATGATAAAAAAAAATATTATAGAGTTGGAGTTTTACTTTCTTTTTATGATACTATTAAGAAAACTAAGAAAAAAATGGATGAGAAATTCTTTGATAAAAAAGGCAATAAAGATTATGATGATTTAATTGATGATAATAGTTAAATTTGTTTTATTTTTTTTAAATTTAAATATAATTAATTTTTTTTTAAATGATAAGTTTAATGTAAATTAAAGGTTTTGAAAAAAATCTTAAATTTAATTTAATTTTATGTCAATTATAAATAATAATGGGGATTTTATTAAAAAGAATATAAGTTTAAAAGATAATATTGTACAAACAGATGATTTTTATATATCAAATGAAGATAATGAAAAGAATAATTATTCTATTTATGATAATATAGATTTTCCTCAAAATGATAATATTTTAAATTCTATATTAGATAATCATCAAAAAGCTTTAATTAATAATTTTATGAAAGAACAAATTAATGATATAAAAAAAATAGAAGAAAAAAAGAATAAAATAAATAATATAAATTTTATAGAAAGAAATCAAAATTTAAAAGATTTATATAAATGGAAAAATTTATTTAATAAATCAAAAGCAATATCATCATATATAAATAACAAAGAAACTTCTAATATAAAAAATAATACTGAATCTAAATTTGATAATTTTAAATTTCCAGTTGTATTAATTGATCTTCCTGAAGAAGATGTTAAAAATATAATTTATAAAACAGAACATTCATTAAATTATAAAGATAATAAAAGAATAAAAAATAAAAAAAATGATAAAATGAAAAAGACAAAATCATTAAATTTAATTACTAAAAATAGTAATTTTTATAATAAATATTCTCCTATAAATTCCCCAAGAAATAATAATATAAATTTTAATTATAATAATTGTACTAAACCAAGTTCAATAAACAGTCCAAGAAATAAAAATGATGTTTTTTATTTTTCACAAAATTTTAATGATTATTATAAAGAAAGTTTAAAAGATTTTAGTAAAAAATTAAAAATTTTACAACCAAAAATTAAAATTAATAATAAATTATTACAAAAAACAATTAAATACTCAAAAAAGAAAAGAAATGAACAAGATGATAAAATAAAAAGTTTAAGAGATTTAATAAAAACACAACCAATATATTTCCTTAAAAAGAATGATGTATTAAATTTAAAAAGAACAAATAAAAATTCATCAAATATAATAAAAAGATTTTTAAGTGAAATATATAAAAAAGAAAAAAAAGAAAAAGAAAAAGAAAAAAATAATAAAGAAAATAAAGTTAAAACAATAAATAATCATTGTAGAAATTATCAAAATATTCAATTAAAAGTCAATTTAAATGAATCAACAAAAAATTATTTAAATTCATTTGGTGAAATAAAAAAATTATCTTTATCAACATATAGAGAAAATGATCCAGCTTTAAAAATTTTTTATAAATTAAATAATGATGATGAAGATTATGAAAATAATAAAAGTTTATTATCATTTATTTCTAATAAAAATAATAATAATTTTTCTCAACCTGAAATTTATACTCAAAATGTTAGTCCAATTAATTCTTCTAGAAATCATTTTTTAATGAAAAATCAATTATTATCTTATTCTCTTTCTAAAAAATCTTTTCAAAATAGTTTTCAAGAAGATTATGATTTAAGTTCTAATAGAAATTTTCCTAATAGAATTCCTTCTGCTAATTTAAATAATACTTATAAAAAAATTAATTTAAGAATTCAGAAAAAGAATTTTAATAATTTTATTAAAAATGAAAAAAAGGATACTTCTTATATTTATAAAAGTAAAATTAAAAGTTTTAGTACTGATAATTTAAATACTTTGACTACTTTAAATAAATGGGATTTTATTAGTCAAAATAATTTTTTTAATTCTTATTCTATTAATGATAATATTAATTCTTTAAGTTTAACAAAATCTGAAAATAATTATAAAATTAGTCTTAATAAACATTTTTCTTGTAGTAGAAATTCTCATGTTACTGCAAAAAGATTTAAAGCAAATGAAATTATAAAGAAAAAGTTTGGGAAAAATAAGTTATAATTATTATAAGTTTTAATTATAAATCAATTATTTTTTTTAAATTTTAGTTACTAAAGAAAAAGTAAATAATTTAAAATATTATTTATTTTAAATTATTATTCGATATTATAAATAATTATTAAACTCTATTAATATATTAAATATAAAAAGTATTAGAAATATTTCCAATATTATTTAATTTTTTGCATTAATAATTTTAATTAATTGAAAATATAATTATAATAATTAACATATAATAATTAAAGTAGTTTATTATTTTTTAATTATAAATATAATAATAATATTAATACAATAAAAAAATGTTTAAATATGGACTTTTCATAATAATAATAATACAAATTTACAATATAGAATTAGATTTAATAAAAATTGAAACAAATAATTCAAAAAAAGATAAAAGAAATTTAATAAAAAAACAAGGTTATGAAAATATTTTATCAAAATTATCAACAGGTTTATATCATATAAATATAACAGTGGGCTCAAATAATCAAAAATTAAATTTAATATTTGATACAGGATCTTCATTAATTTGGTTTTATGATAAAGAATGTTTAAATTGTCACTATAATAATTCCTTTAATACAAAAGAATCGAACACTTACAAAAATTCATCAATAGAAAAAGAAATAAAATATCTTTCTGGTAAAATAAAAGGAAATATAAGTGTAGATAATATACAATTTTCTAATATAAAAATTCAAAATTTTAAATTTATTTTAATTAATAATTCAACTTTAAATATTAAAATTGATGGTATTATAGGTTTTAATAAATATAAAGAAAATAATATAGGTACTTCAATATCATTCATTGATCAATTATATGATAAAAGAAAAATAGAGAAAAAAAAATTTTTATGTGATATAATAAATACTGGTAAAATTTATATTGGAGAAATACCAAATCATTTATCAAAAAATGAAGGTATAGTATTTGTTAGTAAATATAGTTATAATGATTGGTGGATTAATTTTGACAAAATTATTATTAAGAATAATAGTTATTTAATAAATAAAACTGAACAAGATATTGTTATTGACAGTGGAACAAATGGGATAATTTTTCCTTTGAAATTATTAGATTTTTTCAAAAATAATTTATTTAATGATTTAATAAAAGAGAATATTTGTAAAATTAAAAATGATGATAAAATAAATATTTCTCATTTTGAATGTATTGATGATATAAGAAAAAATAAAACCTTTTTATCAAATAATATTTCATTTTCTATTGAAAATAATTCAATTGATATTCCTATGAATTATTTATTAAATAAAAATGATTATTCCTTTAGTTTATATTTTACTGATTATATTGATAAATGGATTTTTGGAATTCCTTTTTTTGAATCTCATTCAATTTTATTTGATAAAGAAACTGAAAGTATAACAATTTATAAAACTAAATTTGTTCAAAAAAAAAAAAAAGTTAATAATCAAAAATTAAATGAAACTATCGCAGTTGGTATTACAATGTTTATTTTTATTTGTTTAATTTGTGGTAGTTTTTGGTATTTAAATAAACAAAGAGCAGCTAAAAGAATTACAAAAGATATGATTGAAAGTAATATAAAATATAGACCTATTGTTTAATTTATTTAAAATTTATAAATTAAAAAATTGGAATTTCGAAAATTAATATAAATTGTTTAAATATTATTTGAATAAGAAAAAATAAATTAAAAATATATTATTTTTTATTTAATTTATAACTTATGTTTATAAATTTATTTTATAAAATTTATTTTTTTAATAATAATAAATGTAAACAATTTATATATTTCATTTTATATATTTTGATATACCTCAACATATAAGAAACAATTATTTTCAAATAATAAATTATCATTTATTTTACAAAAATTTAATTATTACTAATATTATTGTGATTTACTTTATTTGCAGCATCTAAAAAACCTGAAATAACAGATTCACAATTTTTATTTTTCATAGGAGATTCTTCTCCAGAAGATGAATCCTCATCATCATTATCTTTATTTTCTTTTTCTTTTCTTTTATATTGTTTAATTAAATGTTCTAATTTAATATATTTTTTATTAGCTTCTCTTAAATCTTTCCATTTTCTAATAGAACTTAAATATCCAGCAAGAAACATTAATTCATAATCTTTTTCACCTTTATAATAAGGAACAATAGGAATTCCATTATTTAAATGATAAGCATAAGACAAAATAGAATTATCAATAATAACCATATCTTTTAAATCAATATTTTTAAATATAGACAAATCTTTAATATATAATTTTATTTTATCATCATCTTTAACTTTTGAATAAATACAATGACTTCTATATAAACGATATTGAAAATAATCATTATTTGGATCTATAAAATTTAAAACTGGATCTGCATAAGATCTATCACTTGCAGTATAAACAATAATAAAATAATGTTTTTTAATTAAATCTAAAGCTTCTTTTAAATGAGGTCTTATATTTAATCCAATTTTAACTTCTTTTTTACTTGGTGGCTTTACTGTTATTATATTTTGTGCTTTATCTATATTTTTAAATTCTGAATGTGCCAATGTTTCATCTAAATCAAAAATTGCTAATTTTTTTTTTGAAGGGACTTCTTTAAAAAATGGAAATGAAATTTTTGGTAATGGAATATTATTTATTGGAATTATATCATCAATTACTTGATAACAATTTTCATTAAATTCATAAAAATCATTTATTTCTTCTGTATTTGATAAACTTTTTATATCTTCTTCATTTTCTTGTAAAAATGTTTTTATTATACTTTTTTTTTTTTCTTTATTTAATTTTTCTTCATTTTCCTTTTTTTGCCTTTCTTTTTCTTTTTCTTGTCCTAAAATTGTTAATGATGTTATTATTTCATTAAAATTTTCATCAAACGTTGCTAAACTTTTTTTTTTTTTTTTTTTTTTTGTTGTAATGGTTTTTTATTTAAAAATTTTTGATTCTTTTTGGTGAAATGGTTTTTAATGAAAAAAATTGAGATTGAGATTGATTTTTTTTGTCATCTTGGTGTTTATTATTATTATCTGTGATTAATGGAGAAAAATCTATTTCCATATCATTTATTACTTTATCTGATGCACATGTTGGTGTAAATGAAACTTTATGTTGAGAAATTTTTTTTGATACTTTTACTTCTCCACAAGAAGTATTATGATATATTATATTATCATTCATTTATTAAATTTTAAAATTTTTTTTTTATTTTTTTATATATTAAAATACAATAAAAAAATACACATAAAAAAATATGAAATTAAATAAAATAAAAATTTTTAAAAATCCTTAATTCATTTAATTAATAAAATTTAAAAAATAAAAAAATATACTTTTTTTTTTAAGAATATAAATCTAAATCATCATCATTATTCTTCTTACTTTGAGCTTGTTGTGAATTACCATCAGATTTTCCATCAGGCCATTGAATTTTATTACCACCACCTCCTTTTTTTTCAAAACTGAAATTAGGATCATATTTAGCTTTAAAATCTTCATATCTTTGTAAATCAACATCATGTACTGATTTTACACAATGAGCTAAACCATATTCAAAATGTCTTCTCATTAACATAGGAACAGGATCATCACTCATAACAACATCTTGTCCTGGTCTTTCTTTTTGAAGAGCTTTTTTTTCTTCTTCAAATTGAATAGCTTCTTTAATAGCACTTTTACAAACTTGATTACATAATTCTTTCATATCAGCACCTGAGAAACCTTCAGTTAATTTTGCAATAAATTCAAGAGGTATATTAGGATCAACTGGAGTTTTTCTTAAAATTGCTTTTATGATAGCAAGTCTACTTTTTAAATCTGGTAAAGGAATATAAATTAATTGATCAAGTCTTCCAGGTCTTAATAAAGCTTCATCTAATATATCTGGTCTATTGGTAGCTCCTACTATAAAAACATTTTTTTTTACACCAATACCATCCATTTCTGTTAAAAGTTGATTTATTACTCTGTCTGCTGCTTCACCACCACCACCAACTCCACTACCTCTTGATATACCTATTGAGTCAAGTTCATCAAAGAATAATACACATGGTGCACTTTGACGTGCTTTATCAAAAACTTCTCTTACATTTGCTTCTGATTCTCCAAACCACATTGTTAATAATTCAGGTCCTTTTACTGATATGAAATTTGATGAACATTCTGTTGCTATTGCTTTTGCCATTAATGTTTTTCCACATCCTGGTGGACCATAGAATAAGACACCATGTGATGGATTTAAACCGAATTTTATATATTTGTCTGGATGGTCAAGTGGATATAAAATCATTTCTTGAAGTGATCTTTTTACATCTTCTAATCCTCCAATATCTTCCCATTGAACATTTGGTACTTCAACTACTGTTTCTCTTAAACTTGATGGATTTGTTTGTCCTAATGCATGAACAAAATGATCATTTGTTACTGCCATTGAATCAAGAATTGCAGCATCTATTTTTTCATCTTCAATATCAATAATATCCATTTTTTCTCTTATACATTGTAAACCAGCTTCAGTGCAAAGTTGAGCAAGATCAGCACCAACATAACCATGAGTATCATGAGCAATTTTAGTTAAATCACAATCTTCTGATAATTTCATATTTTTAGTATGAATTCTTAATATTTCTAAACGACCAGTTTCATCAGGTACACCAATATCAAGTTCACGATCAAAACGACCAAAACGTCTTAAAGCAGTATCAAGAGCATTTGGTCTATTAGTAGCACCAATAACAATAACTTGTCCTCTTGCTTTAAGACCATCCATTAAAGTAAGTAATTGTGATACAATCCTTCTTTCAACTTCACCTTGAACTTTATCTCTTTTAGGAGCAATAGAATCAATTTCATCAATAAATATAATAGCAGGTGAATTTTTCTCAGCTTCTTCAAAAGCTTTTCTTAAATTTCCTTCAGCTTCTCCAGCCATTTTAGACATAATTTCAGGTCCATTAATTAAAAAGAAAAATGCTCCAGTTTCATTAGCAATAGCTCTAGCTAATAAAGTTTTACCACTACCAGGAGGACCATATAATAAAACACCTCTAGGTGGTTTAATACCTAAATTTTTAAACAATTGAGGATGTCTAAGAGGTAATTCAATCATTTCTCTAATAGCAGCTAATTGTTTTCTACAACCACCAATATCATCATAACCAACACCATCAGCTCTTTCTTCATCTTCTCTTTTAATAGGTTCACCTTCATCAAAAATAACAGTTTGAGGACCAACAATACAACATTTTTCAGGATCAGTTTCAACAACTTTAAATTCAACACTTTTAAATCCTCCTCTACAAACAAAAGTATCACCTTTATGAACAGGTCTGTAAGCATCTTTAAAATAAGGAATTAAATAAGTTTGAGTAAGGTTACCAGAAATTCCTTCAATAGAATCTTCAAAAGGTAAAATATGTACACGATTACCAACAGGAACTGTTGGGTATTTATGAACAGAAACAACATCACCTAATCTTACTCTTAAATTATTTCTAACTACTTTGTTAAGACGGATTTTATCATCTGTTAATTTTCCTGTGTCATCAGGGAGAGCTACGCATATTGTTTCTTTACGTTTTTTACCTTTTAGTAAAACTGTTTCTGCTTTATATATTTTAAGTTCATCCATTTTTTTTTGGGTTAATTGAATTACTGAATTGTCTTCTGATGTTCCTATTCCTTCTTCTGCTAAAAGACGGTATGGTGCTTTTTTCTGGTCAAGGATTGCTGTACTAAAATCTTTTTTTTCCTCCTTTTTTGGAGGAGGAGGGGAAATTTTTTCCATTTATTTTATATGAATTATAATTTTTATTGATTTTTATATATTGTTTGATATTTTTTATTTTTTAATTTTATTCGGAGAAACTAATATAATCCTTTTATTTTTTGTTATATTTAAATATATTTTTTTTATTTTTATTTTATTTTTTTTTGTAATTATCTTAAATAAATATTTTTCTATTTTATAATCTAATAAATATTTAATTAATTAATCATTTATTGGGTA
>Ga0256407_10008999_pt1 | contig 14420 bp, 10 predicted proteins | sample RumenRJG_04DNA_FD_193489 | JGI IMG/M metagenome (GOLD analysis project Ga0256407, IMG submission 193489) | Bovine rumen microbial communities from Lethbridge, Alberta, Canada - RJG_04 | ecosystem: Host-associated > Mammals > Digestive system > Stomach > Rumen | place: Canada: Alberta... | reverse complement strand
TGATTATCCCATACCTGTGTGAAACAAATATGTAATTCCATTTTACCCTTTTACGGTTTCGATTACACCTCCAAGAATCTGGAATATAAGTGCGAAGCCTCCGATGATTCCTCCCAACACAACATCCAAAGCAACTACTCCGACCGTGCCAGCAAGATCATACTTATGCGGCACAAGCCAAAGAAACATCCTTCGAATACCGTACGGTACTCCGATGCAGATCCACATCAGGAGTATGTTCAGCTGATTGTCTTTGTAATAGACGGGACGGAACAACATCGCTAACAGTACTGCCAGAGTTACAGGCAGCACTACGCTTCGCAGAAAGATCTTCATTCTGCGCATGTTTCCTCCTTAAATCGATCATTAGTCTCATTTGTGGGCTAAACAAAATAGGACTAAGCTTCAAAAACCCTTTATTTGCCGAGTCTTTTGAATTTAGTCCTATTATTCCATACGCATCGATGATAACAAGATCAAAGTGCGGAGCCGGATCCAGATCCCTTAATCCGAAGGTATGCTTCTTCTTTGTGGTCTCACCCTCATATGCTCTGCTATCCAAAATGGAATACGGAACAATAGTCTTGCTGAATCTGATAGGCCATTCGCCATCTCTGTCGGTATCAGAAATAATCTGACGAAGCATCGGACCATCCACCGGTACGAATTCTTCATCAAATCGTTTCATTTCCATCTCCCATTTCCGTTCAGTAACAAGCGGTTTCGGACAGATAATAAGAACGTTTTCAAGTTCACTTCTTGCCTGGAGCTCTTTGATGATAAGGCCAGCCTCGATAGTTTTACCGACACCAACGCTGTCGGCAATCAGGATTCTCGGTTCATCAGCATGAATCAGCTTTAATGCCGGCCTGAACTGATACGGAACAAAATCTATACGGGCTGAATTCAAGGAATACAGATCATTCCCTGAAGGATTATTGATTTGATATGCGGTCAGATAGCTCCGGAATGTATTGATATCTACCCAGTTATAGGAAGCCGTCTCTACATACAAAGCGATCTGTCCGGAATAAAATGTTTTGAAATTACCGTCTACAAAGACATCATATTTCTTTGTTTCTCCAAGATCCGTTATGGACATAACAATGCCACGAACATCCGGATTACCGATCAGATATACAAGGCTCTTTTCTGTGATTTCATTTTCATCAACCACTCCCGGTTCTGCCTCAGCGGTTTGTTCAGTTTCTGTTTCCTGAGAGAACGATGCAAAATCAACTGTTGACGGAGACTTCACTTCCTCGATCATCCGGTCGATTTCATTGAGAAGGCTATCCTCGCAACCACGCTGTTCAAAGAAATCGTGCAACGTTGCCAGATCAGCCAGGATGGCATCCTTGCCCGGAAGCATAGCGCTGACATGAGCCCAGTTGTTACGAACACGCATCATATCGCGGACACATTCCCTCTCCCTTGTCGGAAGAAATGTCACATTACGCATCGCATACCACGACTTGTCAGCAATACGGAGCAATGCAGCCAAATCAAACTGACCAAGCTCCGTAAAGCCTCTTTCTATTGCCATCTCACGCTGGTTATAGCTCAGCTTATCCAGAACACACTCTTCCCACCAATCGTCTGATGCCCTCGGAAGAAGGCTTCCAAGCCATTCAGCCAACACATTGGCGGAAGTATGCAAATATGAATTCATCCTGCTTACAATCTGGTCGTTATCCATATTGAAGCCTCCAATCTGTACTCTTTAATCCATAAAGAATCCATCTGTATCAAAGATGTGATCCAGTTCGTCGTTTGTCATAGCCCGTGCTACTTTGTCACGCACGGCACTCTTAGCCATGTCCAGTCGCTTGAATCTGTTATGCCCGACTGCATCCTTTGCCATGCGGATCAGCTGGATGCGGCCTACGCCCGGATTCTGTCTTGCGTATTCTGCAAAACCTCTTGCTTTCCCCAGATTATCAATTCTGGTCGGATCATGCGGTTCCAGAATATCAACCACATACTCTACATCACTATCCTTGCGGATGATCACAAAATCAGGATAAGCAGGTTTCTGTTCGCCGCCCATTTCATACGGGATGCAAAGCGACCACGGTTTTCTCGGAGGATTTCTGAGCCAACACACATAATCTGCCTGCCCCTGTTCCTCGATCAGCACACCTTCTTCCCAGTTATTAAGATTGATACGTGCCTTACCGGAATCATCTACAAAGAGATGATCATCATAGTCCTTTCCATTTACTTCATGAGGCAGGCTGATGGTTTCCGGAAGACGGAAGTTATGCTTGCTGACAACATCTCCATTAGAAACAATGGCATCATACTGTTTGATGAAACGGTCACCTAATCCAACGATCTTCCGGCGGTAGTCATCATTCATCTTATGGAACATCTTCTCCGCATAAGCCAGGAGTCGTGCATAGCAGTCATCATTTGATGCGTATAGGATAACATCGATCTTATAGGCGTTCGGATCATCCTCATCATAATAATAATGACCATACTTATTACCGACACCTTCATTTCCAAGCTTTGTCTCAGCCCTGCGGAACTGTCGGTCAATATCAATATTTGTGGAAGACATGAACATATGCACGATGTTATCATCTACAGTTTCACCAAAAGCATCGAAAACCTGAGATTTCATCTGGAACTCCATGATTCGCTTTGCCATATCATCATATTTGCCATTACGTTTCAGATCACCCACATATTCACGGATCATCTTTACGATCTCTTCCAGTACATCATCTGTAGCATCCTGATATTTTCCGGACTGTCTGAGCAGTCTTGCCAGGCTGTATAAGGAATTCAGATAGTTGCTGATTCTTACATTTCTTACATCGTAGGACAGAAGCCCGGAATCATTGATAGCTTTTACCACTCCCTCTCTGTCTAAAGGATCTATGAATGTTTCCTGATATTCCGGTTCTGTCTGTGCTGTATTTCCTGCAGGTGCTGTCTGTGAAACTCCTGTTGCCGGAGCTGCTCCGGCCTGCTGTATATTCTGTGTCGGTTCCAACTGCTGAGAAGTCGGTTGATGTAATGCGCTACTTGCTGCATCATTTGTCCCAGTATTATTACCAGAAGGTATTTCGTGAACGCCGGAAGCACTTCCAGTCTGCCCACCGCTACCATATTGTACCGATCCGCCATCATGAAGCTCCATCGGCTGCGTTGTACCCGGTGTATCAAAAAGTGACATCTGTCCCGGATACACCGGTGTATGACGCGTTCCGCCGCCGGAAGTACTTCTCGGTCTGACGGACAAGGTGTCCATAACTCTTGTTTCAAGAGATTCACCATAGATATCAGCAGGGATATCGCCACCCTCTGCATTCTGCAGTTCTTCTACAACTTCCTTTACTGTATCGGAATTGAAGTAAGGCAGATACAGGTGTACATCATTCAGAGTTTCATCAACCTGAATATGCATCTGCATCGGTGTACGGATCATTCTTCCCAAAAGCTGTGCAATATAGGTTGCATCCGTCGCATGACGGAAGGACATCATCGTCTCTGCTCTTGGACAATCCCATCCGGTTGATAAGCTTTCTTTGAAGAATACGACTCGGATGCGTTTATCCTCTGCAATAGCTGACGGAGCAACATAAGGCACATTCAAGCCGTTGACTCTAATAACATTGTTGGCATCGCCAAAGGTATGAACCACTTCGCCTTCCTGGAATCGGATGCCGGTTCTTTCCTCAATCTTCTGAACACAGTCGTCAAGATCCGTAGCAGATATTGAAGATGCCGTAGCATTCTGCACCTGTATAACAAGCACCGGATTCACATAAGCATAATGCTGTTCGTAGCAATACTGATACCAGTGATTCCATTTATCCTTCCATTCATCTGCCGCTGCCTGAAGGACAGCCATATCTTTATTTCCGGTGTTATCTTCCGGATAGGAAATCACGATACGATCTTTCAGCAGTCCGGAAGCTCTGACTTCATCAGTTGTCACAACCACATATTGCGTATCCGATGCGATACCCTGTACCAATGCATTGAATCTTGCAGATGTTGCGGACATTCCGATAACTACTGGCATAGCCTCAATGCCGTCTTCCGGGCTACCTTTAAGGAACTTCTGCATGATGGTTGTGGCACGTCCGGCTTCACGTCCCTGCATTCCTCGATGCGCTTCATCTATAATGAAATACAGACGGTCACTTTTTTCACGAGCTGTATTAGCTAAGGTTTCCCAGATTGTATACTGACGATTATCGGTGTGCTTCGTAAGATTGGAGCTCTTTCCAAGCTTCTGTGTGTTCAAGAAATAGATATGTCCATCATCGAACATTTCCTGATCAAAGGAATCATCCTGAACCGTCACACACTGTCCCAAACGAATCTTATCTGCCTTCAGATCAATCTTATCTTTAGACTGTTCATTCAGCTGCGGAGAATCCGAAAGCCACACCACGATTGCTTCCGGCTGCTCCGGATATGCTTCATCGCCAAAGAAAATACTTTCAATCAAGGCAGCCATGATGATGGTCTTACCGGCTCCGGTTGGTGCCGTAAAAGATACTACTTGCTTTGAATGAGTACGCTGGTAGCGATAAACAGCCTCTGCTGATTTCATTCTGAGCTCGCCTAAAGCTCTTTTCTGAAATGGAAATAATTCTGCTTTCATGGCTTACCTCCCCGTATTAATCCGGAAGTTATCCAGATAATCTCTATAAAGCTGGAATGTATTCTTGTCCCCATATCCAGCAATCATTTCTCGATATCCAGCTTCAGAGTCTGTAACAATGTATATTGTCTCAATTTCTGGATGCTCAAGCACTATTTTGTTAAACTCTTGATAATGCTTTTCATCTATGAGAATTGCAAATTTATTTTCTGGAAGCACTTTCATATATGCCTTGTCGTCATCCATACATGGACATGCTCCATGAGCGCCTGCCTTAAGCCAAAGGACAGGAAACAGCTCTGTTAATTGACGTCCTAACGCAACTGAAGTTTTATCCAAGAAACCCAATTTAAAGAAAGCTGCATTAGCTTTAAATCCCTCGGACATTGGTGTTTCTGTTCCTAAGTATTCACCCGGAATCGAATTGCCCTTCACATCAGTTCCTTTGATAGAACATACCGTTCTCGGCCATGTGACATACTTTGCTATTCCAAGTTTTTCCCATTCCTCATCACCCGGCTTAAAACCATCCGCCTCTAATTTGCCTGCTTCAGCCTCCGAAACTTCATTATTTGTAACCATAATGCATCTTCTCTTTCCTCCATCCTCTGCATTTATCAGATTCACAGCATGCAGAGTTGTTCCTGATCCCGCAAAGAAATCAACAATCAGGGCATCTGGCTTATCCAAGCAGAACAGTTTCAGAGAATCACTTACAGCATATAGTGATTTGGGGAAATCGAATCTTGTTTCACCAATTACGTTTTTGAGAATTTTTGTTCCATAATCTCTCGCATCGTGTGTCTCAAACATCCATTGAGTTTTAGGCATTGCTTTCCTTGATTCAAGATTTTCGGCAATTATTCCTCCATCTTCAGAATATCCCTTAACCGTTACTTTGCCACTTTCTATATCTTTAATAGTTCCTGATGATAAGTATTGCACCACGAAAAGCTGAGGTTTATCCGGCGTGTATTTTGTTGCCTTGATATATCCTTTTTCTACAAGATTTTTGCAGGCATTTGGGGTAACACTCCACAGCATTTCCGTTCCGTCATCTCGCACAGGAAATACTGCTACACAGTTTTCAATTTGCTTGACAGAGAATCTATCAACTTCTGGTGTAATTGGATCTCCAACCTCAACAATCTTGTTTGTGTTCACATCAATGTACAATGGATAAAACTGCGAAGGTCTTGATGTTCTTATGTTTGCAGGATTTCCTCTTCTAAAAGAACGCCAATGAATTGATTCACCCTCTTGCGAATATGCTGCATTTTCAATAGGCGTGATAACATAATTTCCTACCATGACAAAGAAAATGAACTCATTGGTTCTGCTAAAACTATTAAATCGTGCAGCGCCACTTCGTGCTGTTAATGTACTGACCATCTGAATATTCGCCTCTGGGAACATTTCTTCCAACAGGCACCCCAAATGTAAATACTCTTTTTCATCAATCGTGACAATGAGCACCGAACCATCAGGATTCAATAAACCTCTGGCAATCTTTAATCGTTTCTGCATCATAGAAAGCCATTTGCTATGTCGATATGCATCTGCACCATCAACATAATCATTATTATATTTCCAATCCTTAGCTCCCGTATTATATGGCGGATCAATATATATACAATCCACTTTTCCTGCATAGAGATATTCCAACAGCTGCAAAGCATGATAGTTGTCAGCCTCAATCAATGTATGCCACAGATCGCTGTCCGGAGCATTGCAAATACTGTCAATAGGCTTCAGATACGGATATATCGGTTCCCCAAATTGAGCAACCGATACCAGTTCTTCCACCGGGATCTCTTCTTTTTCTTCCGTCACCTTGTGATAGCATGTAGCAACGCCGTCTTTTATGGCGCTTACTTCATACATATCGCTGACTGCACCGGCTTTCTTTGCCACAGTTGAACCACGCTTGACCGGAATATCATAAAGCGGCGTACACTCCGGAAGATGTTCTTCAAACACCAGCCCGAACTTCTTTGTCTTTGACAGTCTGTTTATTTCCTGCTCAAGTCTGGCTCTCAACGCCTCATCCTGAACCTGAGCAAGCAAATCATGAATCGCAGCCATGTCTTTCCTCCTGTTTGTCCATATTTACCGGCATTGTATACTCCGGCATCCTAATTCTATCTCTTTAGCTGTCCTAAAAAACGGACTCTATTCTGTAATCGTTTTATCTTTTATGTGGTAAGCGATTCCCTTCTCAGTACAGAATTCAATCACTTCCTTTGCTTTTTCATTGTAGAACGTCTTATGCTCAGGATATCCCGACGTGACATCCTTGCAGTAATTGGTTCTTCCAAAGATAATCTTATCCACGAAGCTAACTGCTTTCAGGATCTTCTTTAGATCCTGCTCTATAAGATTCGGTGTAGGATATGGCTCAATGCTCACCCAAGTCTTACAGCCCTTCTCATGCAGCTTCTTCAGTGCTTTCAGTCTGTCGGCATATGGTGCCGATCCAGGCTCCATCCTCTCTCTGTATTCCTCATCCAGAGAGATTAGTGTGATGCCATACTCATTATCTTTGGAACACTTTGCCAGACTGATCGGCAGTATCCCCTTAGTAAGGACCGTACACTTTATCCCCGCGTCATTCAGCTTCTTTATGACATCAAGACTCATTTTCTCAATTTCAGAATATCCCACCATGAAGGGATCCGTTGTGAAGCAGAGCTGCACGGACTTGATCTTATCTTTGAGACGCGGGATTTCCTTATCCAGGATTTCCAGCGTATTTGATACCAGATAAGGCTTCAGCCAATCCTCATACGTTTTAATCTGCCCAAATCGTTTCTTTAGCAGGAAGGCATAGCAAGGATATCGGCATCCATGCGCACATCCCTGCACGAAATTCAATGTGTAATCTCCATACTCTACGCCTGTCTTGTACAGCATGGATTTTCTTTTTATGTAGCCTTCCACTTTTGGCATCTTTAGCAACTCCTATCTGAAAATGTTACGGTATTTCTGTGAACTACAGCACCGTAATATTTCTTTAATTGTGAATTCTTCCTGCCGGTTACACTAAACGAGTGGAACCAGGCGGAAATCAACGAAAAACAACGTAAATAAGCCGTTTTTCAGACTTGTAGTCTCTGCGAAATCGTGATATATTTAGTGTAACGGTTACACTAAATATGGAGGGCCTGATGTACTACGATTTCGCAGTAAAAATACCTTCTGTGAAGGGTAAGATCATCACCAAGAAAAAGGGTGGGGTGTTTTATATCCTTTATGAGTACGACCGGAAGTACAACCCGGAAAAGCAGTACAGTATTCCCCAGCGTGCAATCATTGGCAAGGTTTCCGAAACCGACCCGCAGCTGATGCTTCCAAATGAAAGGTACCAGGAATTCTTTCCGGAAGATTCACTGCCCGAGGAATTGCCTGAAGCGTATAGAAGCTGCTGCCTGAAAGCAGGCCCCTACATGGTCATCCGGAAAGTGCTGGAGGAATACCAGCTTCCTGCAATGCTGAAAAAGCACCTGAAGCAGGACTGCGGCCTGTTCCTGGACCTCGTTTCCTATCTGATTGTCGAAGAGGAAAACGTTGGCCAGCATTATCCCGATTTTGCCTTCTGCCATCCTCTGTTCTCAGATGGAATGAAGATTTACAGCGATGTAACGGTGAGCCGCCTGCTCTGTTCCATGCGGCACGAGCAGAGGCTCGGGTTTCTGAAAGACTGGAACAGTAAGAGGGACCACAGACAGAGGATATATCTGTCCTATGACTCCACCAACAAGAACTGCCAGGCCGGCGACATAGACCTGATCGAGTTTGGAAAAGCCAAGGATGAAAAAGGTCTTCCGGTATTCAATGTTGCACTGGCCTTTGACAGGACCAACCGGGTCCCGCTCTTCTATGAGGAATATCCCGGGTCTATCACTGATGTCTCCCAGTTCAACTTTATGGTAGACAAAGTGAAGAGCTATAAATACCGGAACATCGGTTTTATCCTGGACCGTGGGTACTTCAGCAAGGATAATATCCGGTACATGGACACGAACCGCTATGAATTCGTGATCATGGTAAAAGGCTGCAAGGATCTGGTGTCGTCTCTTGTTCTGCAGAACCGGAATACGTTCGAGTCAAAGCGGGATTGTGCGATCCGTGCTTACCGGGTGTATGGCACAACAGTTTCCGCGAAGCTTTACGACGATGACACGAAAAAACGATATTTCCACATTTACTTCAATCCATCCCGCCAGGCTGCCGAACGGGAACAGCTGGAGCAGCGGATCGAGAAGCTCCGGCTGTTTCTGGATAAACACCTTGATACGGATACAAGGTTTGGAAAGACTTATGAACAGTATTTCACCCTGCACTATAACAGCAAGGGCCAGCTGGTTCACGTGGAGGAGAAGGCGGACATCATCCAGAGAGAACTGGAACTATGCGGCTATTTCTGCATTGTAACCTCCGAAAAAATGACGGCTTCCCAGGCGCTGATACACTATAAGGGCCGCGACATGTCAGAAAAGCTGTTCCAGGCTGACAAGTCGTTCATTGGTTCAAAGAGTATGCGGGTTCACAGTGCGGAAGCGCTATCCTCGAAAATTTTCCTGGAATTCGTTGCGCTGATCGTACGCAACCGCATCTACAACCTCTTGAAGGAAACTGTGCTAAGACTGGATATCAGGCCAAACTATATGACAGTTCCTGCAGCTCTGAGGGAACTGGAAAAGATAGAGCTTGTCCGGCGAACCGGCGGCAGGTATCAGTTGGACCATGCCGTCAGCAAAAGGCAAAAAACCATTCTCAGCGCGTTCGGGCTGAACGATGAAGATGTACGCAGTACCGCAGCTGAAATATCAAAACTGCTGGCGGCAGATAGCCAGTCTGTGGCAGGCAACACCCCTTTGGAGGACGAAGATGGCCAGAACGAAAACGATGACCTCGATTGATTCTGAGATACAAAAGCTGGAGGCCGCGCTCGTCGCTGCGAAAAAGAAATATGATTCAGCCGCAGAAAAACTTCAGGCGGCCCGGAAGCAAAAACAGGAAGCGGAGGCAAAACAGATCCTGGAAGCCTATCGTCAGAGCGGAAAAAGCTTCCGCGAACTGATGACCTTTTTGGGCGGCTGAGCCGCCCGAAAGATGGTCAATTGGCGATTGAGTGTAACTTTTACGAAGAAATCACATTAATGCATTATAAGTTTTTCTGCTGTAGTCTCTGACTGGGAACACAGGATGCTCAAACAAGTACTCTGATATTTCATCCTTCGGAACATCCTGCCTTCCGCGAAAATGCTGTTGCAAATAAGCCGCAATATCTCGCAGTGTATAATGAGCATCATCTTCTTTATGCTCGTATCCAACCTCGCCGGTCTCAAAGTTCATTACCAGTTGCTCATAACCATCATCATTTCCATCATTGGTTTTCTTTCCGGAAGACTGATCATCAAAAGTCTTCCATGCCGTAGACTTGAAAAGATCAAATCCTGTCGGATGACCGGTACAGTGAATCAGGTTATAAACCACGGAGTTATTGCTATTGAAGAACGGGAAGGCAGCAACATAATAGCGACCTTCTTTTCTTCCGCTAAAGTCAAGAATGATCTGTTCAATCTTTTTCTCGAAAGCATTTCTGTCGCTGCCGAATGAAATCAGTTCATCGATCGTGGTTTGATATGTTTCCTCGTACTTCTCGATAACTTCCGGCTTCTTTGCCATCTTAGCGGCTCTGATCGTATCGGATACCATGTGGTTAATGATGATCTCGCCCCAGTTTTTCAGGAACGGCATCATTGCATCCCATTCGATATGAGCATCATACGGATCGTAAACAAGCAAAAAATGCATGTCACTGAACATGGATGAAAACTGGCTACCAATTTTTCTAAGCAGCACATTTGCATCCATAGATTCCGTATAAATTGTAAAATTGCTTGTCTGCCTCGGAATCCTTGTCTTAAGCAGGTCAATTTTTCTGGAATCAAGGTCATTGAAATATACGTATGCCTGCTTGTCTGTATATCTGGTCATAGCTTCAGCAATGATCTCAGAAACAAGAAGCGGTGTGCCTTTTATTTCATTACCTTGGTCATCATAGTACACGCCACTATTTGACATGCAATCTATGTAGACAATGCCCCTGCACTTTTTGTTCAGCATAAGAATGTTGATCCAGGCCTTTACATACTCTGAAATCAACTCAAACTTCTTGATACTGTGAGGCGGAGCAACGCTAATAACATCATTCTTCTTTGAGCTCGCCATTCGTATCACCTTCTTCCGGAATCAGATCCATAATGTCGCCGATATTGCATTCAAGCGCTTTACACACTTTCATCAGAACTTCCATACTCACATTTTCGCCCTTGGACAGTTTTGTGACAGAAGTCCAGCTGATTCCGGCCTTTGCCTGAAGGTCTTTCTTCTTCATATCTTTGTCGATAAGTAGCTTCCAAAGCTTCTTGTAACTAACTTCCATAGTGCAGTCCTCTCGGTTCATTCCCAAAACATATATGTCATCAGGTAACTACGCATACCAATACAGTCTCCATTATACCACTCGTCTCGAAAATCTACAAGCAAAAATCTCCACATACGCACGAATTGACACCGCTTTTAATTGAAAATTCTCCAAATAAGTGCTATAATTCTATCTGTATCATTTCGCCCGCAACCAGCGGGCACTTCTACGAAAAGAGGTGTCTTAGAATGAGCAAAGCTCAGAATGAGATTGAAGAATTTATATACAAGATTTGTTACCGCCCTATCTGGGAATCAGTGAATAATTATATTGCAGCACACCCGACTACGCTGAACCTCAGCATGTCCCGCATTAAGTATCCTGATACCGCCATGCTTTTGGACATGCTGCTCGAATATGCCACACATATCCGTATTGATGAAGACTCTCTCTTCTTCGATGCGATTCTTAGCTGTACTATCGAATTACAGCAATTTGATGAATACCATGGTGACATGTCTGGAGAAACATCACAATGGCTGATTGCGTCATGCGAAGCCGTTATCACCGATAAACTTGAATCCTTAACAGTTTCGTCTGTAAAGCCTTGGAGCAAAGACACAAAGCCGTCTTCTGCCGGTGTTGCAGCATCAAAGAGTATTGTACCTATCATCTACCGTAAGGATCTCGACAAAGAAGCCACAGCCTTTCTGGAGAAGTATTATCCAGAAGCACTTGAAGAACCGCTCCGCGTCCCGATTGAAGATATCGCCAAAGAGAAACTCGGTCTCAAAGTCATCCAGGGATATCGCATCACTGATGACTTCACCATCTTCGGTCAGATCTGCTTCTCTCCCGGAACAGTCAAGATCTACGATCTTTTCAAGACCTCTGAGAAAGAACAGGAAGTTCCCAGAGGAACTATTCTGATTGATGCTTATACCTACTGGCAGCGGAACAGCGGCTGTGTGAACAACACTATCGCTCATGAGGTTTATCACTGGCACCGGCACCGTCTCTATGCCGCCATCAAACATATCCTGCGTGATGAGAAGTTCATCGCTTGCCGTTGTCCGGCTGAGATGAGTTATCCGGATGAAAAAGAAGAATGGACTGATGAGCAGCGCATGGAGTGGCAGGCAAATAATCTGGCCCCAAGGATCCTGATGCCGATACAGACCTTTAAGATCAAAGTAGATGAACTCTATAAGCAATATGATTATGAGAATACTCCGTTGAAGCTCGCCGTGCTTACCTGCATTGCCGATGATCTTGCTTCATTCTACGGCGTATCAAGGCAGTCTGCCTTAATACGTATGACAGAGACTGGATATCCGGAAGCAAAATCGGTTCTGCAAGCTATCAATGAGAAAGACTGGCACTCCTATGTCAGCCGCGAAGATGTCTTCTATGAGTACAGCACCAATGAAGACTTCCGCAAACTCATTGACACCGGTAAGTTCAGATACGTTGAAGGATATGTGGTCATCAACGATGACAAATATATCTCCACAAACGATGATGGAAAAGCAACACTTTCCGAATATGCCTGGGATCATCTTGATGAATGCACCCTGTCTTTCAGTTGGCAGCGCATACGCCGCTCCAAAGCAAAAGAAATACTGCCACAGATCATCTTCCACCGTGACAACGACGAACAAGAGATTTCTCATTACGATGATGATCAGAGTGCTTCTGTTGTCGCACTCTCTGAGGATTTAAGAAAAAAGAGGAAGAGCTTTGAACAAGGCGAACAGATCCATCAAATATCAACTATTGGTAAAACATGCTGGCAGTATATTTACGAAATCATCCAGCTTAAAGGCATAAGTAAGCCCCACTTCTGTAACCTTACAGGTCTTGGTGAAGAAGTATATCGCAAGGCTGAAAAGAACTTAGGAACCGATCCTTCCCTGAGAACAATTGTCGCTATAGCATGTGGTCTCAGTCTTGATGTAGAGACCACAGAAAAGATGCTTCACCTTGCCGGTCACGCCTTCAAGGAAAGTAACGAACATAGAGCCTTAAAGTTCTGTATCACAAATTACCCCGGTGACATGCTGGAAGATCGGAATGATTTCTTGCAGTCTTATGGATATGAGACACTGGGTACAAAAGAACGTAATTAGCCACCAATCCGCCGTGCTCCACAGCTGGACGCACGGCATTTTTTAATTCCTGAAAATTTTTCCGACTCGGTGAGTCGGGAATATCATCATAAATCCCTCTCATACTATCATAAATGAATATGTGAACTGCTTGAAACCCGCAGAAATGCGGGCTTTTTTATTGTGTTTAATCCGACTCGGTGAGTTTTTCCAAATAAAAAGAAAGCGATTATGATGGGCTTAGCTTCAGTGAGATTGCTTCTTTAGCGCTGAAGATGGTTCTACCGTCTCACCGAAGCCACCATGTAAATCACGTCAGCCCATGTAGAACAGGCTGGCCAAGCAAACTAGGAGGAATCCGAAATGACTGGCCACCTGATAGGGACAATTTCATATCGTCTTGCGGTTTCCTCCGCGTCAACAAGGAGGAAATCTCATGACGATCAACGACAAAAATCAAGTTTTAATTCCGATGGTGACAACCATCGAAGCAGCTTTGGACTTCGGATATTCTCTTAAGGATATCCGCCAGTGGCGAATCGGTAACCGCATGTGCACCGTCATTCTGGTACCGGGTACCAAGGAACAGTATGACTCGTATCTCAGCTCATTTTCAAAAGAATTCAAGGCTGAGGATCGCGACAAGCGCTGTCAGATCAGTGACGGAAAAGGACATTGCATTCGCTGTCCGGAAGAAAACAAGTGCAAAGATTGCCCGCTGTATCACTCTCTTGATAAACAGGGCTTTGGTACTCTGACCTTCAGTGATCTTGCCTGGACAAATGAAGACGGCATCGAAGAAGCCTTTGAACCTGTATCCCCTGAAGGATATAACAGCTCTGACAGATACCTGGAGCTTCTTCAGGATCTTATGGCTTATGTCGCTGCTATCCGTCCGGAATATGCACCGGTAGTCAAACTTCTTTCAGATGGTCTCTCCCGCCGTGAAATTGCAAAAGAGCTTGGCATTCCGAAATCCACAGTTATAGACTGGGTAAAGAAGATCCAGGAACTTACGCTCGAATTCATGGACACGATTATCTAATCTGAACACCAGGAAAAAAGATAGGGAGCACATTACCATCATCGGTAGCGTGCTCCCCTATTTTATTTGTGACCTCTCACTTTGATCTGATAGATATCATGATTTTTAATAGATTTGACTGCCTGTCGCAGTGTCCGTGCTCTTCCGTGCTGATGATACGGATGCTGATATCGGTGCTTATGAAAAATGATGCAAGATCCCTCGGTA
>Ga0256407_10008998_pt1 | contig 14420 bp, 4 predicted proteins | sample RumenRJG_04DNA_FD_193489 | JGI IMG/M metagenome (GOLD analysis project Ga0256407, IMG submission 193489) | Bovine rumen microbial communities from Lethbridge, Alberta, Canada - RJG_04 | ecosystem: Host-associated > Mammals > Digestive system > Stomach > Rumen | place: Canada: Alberta | collected... | reverse complement strand
TTTTATTATCTTTATCTGTTGTAGTTAATTTATTATCTATATCTCCTACTTTTTTTAATAATTCTTTATTATCTGGAATATTACTTAATTTATTTTTATTATCTTTATTATCTTTATCTAAATTATTTAATTTATTATCAATATCTCCAAACTTTTTCTTATTATCTTTATCCATATTATTAATTTTTGTATCTATATCAGTAAATTTCTTCTCCAATTCTTTATTGGGAACAATATTTGTTTCTTTCATATCACTTGGTTTATTTTTATCTTTATCAATATTATTTAATTTATTTTCAATATCCCCTATTTTCTTTTTATTGTCTTTATCAATATTATTTAATTTATTATCAAAATCAGTGAATTTCTTAATTATATCTTTATGTTCTGAAGGATTAATATTAATTTTACTTTCAACATTATTAATTTTTTGTTTATTATCTTTATTATCTTTATCTAAATTATTTAATTTATTTTCTAAATCTTTAAATTTATTCTTATTATCTTTATCAAGATTATTGAATTTATTTTCTAAATCATTTATTTTTTTTAAGTTATCTTTATCTGCACTTACACTTCTAATTTTATTTTCAAAATCATTTAATTTATTTTTATTATCTTTATTTTCTTTATCTAAATTATTAAATTTATTTTCTAATTCTTTCAATTTATTCTTATTATCTTCATTTAATTTATTCTGACTATCAACATCTTTTTTATTATTATCTTCACTTGAAGCTCTATTTTTATTATCTTTATCGATTGAATTCATTCTATTTTCTAATTTAATAATTTTATCTTTATTATCATTATTATTTTTATCAAGGACATTAAATTTATTTAAAATATCATTTAACATTTTTTGATTATTTTTATCTTCTTTTGGTTTTTCTGTAATAATTTTTAAATTATTTTCAATTGGTTTTACTTTGCTTTCAACATTATTTATTTTTTGTTTATTATCTTTATTATCTTTATCTAAATTATTTAATTTACTATCAATATTATTTAATTTTTGTTTATTTTCTTTATCGAAATTATTTAATTTACTTGTTAAATCATTTATTTTTTTTTGATTTTCTTTTTCAATTGGATTATTATTTAATTTATTTTCAATATTTTTAAGTTTTATTTTATTATCATTATTATCTTTATCAAGAGAATTTATTTTATTTTCTAAATCATTTATTTTTTTAATTGCTTCTTTTTCAGGTGAAGATGGAATTGATGTATTTACAGTTGAAGTATTACTTGATTTTGAAGGGATATTTTCTTTCAATAAATTATCTAAAATATTAATTTTATTTTCTAATAATTCTATTTTATTTTCTAAATCTTTATTTTCTGTTTTTAAATCTTTTTCTTTTGGAATTTCTTTTTCTGAAATATCAACTTTTGATAAAGGTAAACTATTATTTTTATCTAATTTATTTATTTTATTTTCTAAATCATTTAATTTTTTAATGTGAGTATCATCAATTTTATTTATTTTATTATCTATATTATTAATTTTTTTAATTAGTTCATTATTATCAAATGGAATATTTTCTTTTGTTTTTGTTTCAATAGTTTTTGAAGGTGATTTTGAATTATCTTTATTTATTTTATCTAATTTATTGTCTAAATCTTTTAATTTATTTTTATTATCCTTATCTAAATTATTTAATTTATTTTCAATATCATTTATTTTTTTTTGATTATTTTTATCAGAAACAATTCCATTATTAACTTTACTTTCAATAGTATTTAATTTAATTTTATTATTTTTATTATCTTTATCCATATTATTAAATTTATTTTCTAAATCACCTAATTTCTTTTTATTATCTTTTTCTAAATTATTTAATTTATTTTCAAAGTCAGTTAATTTTTTATCAATTAATTTAGGATCAATAATATTTTTATTTTGTTCTTTGTTATCATTAATAATTTTATCTTTATTTTCATTATAATCTTTATCTAAAGCATTTAACTTGTTTTCAATATTTTTTAATTTATTTTGAATATCATCATTTTTATTATCATTAATTATATCATTATTTAAATCATTTATTTTATTTTCTATTTCATTTATTTTTTTTTCTATATCAAATGGAATATTATCTTTTGTTTTTGTTTCTTTTTTAATTGTAGTAAAAGTACTTGTTGAAGGTTTTATATCTAAATTATTAAATTTATTTTCTATTTCTTTTAATTTATTTTTATTATCAATATCAAATTTATTGTATTTATCTTCGAGTTCATTTAATTTTTTTTGTAAATCCTTATCATTGGGAATAATATTTTTAATATTTTTATTATCTTTTTCTAAATTATTTAATTTATTTTCTAAATCATTTATTTTTTTTTCTAAATCTAAAACTTTATCATTATCAATATTATCATCTGGTAAATTTGAATTTAAAGATTTTTTACCTCTTAATCTATTTGATTGTGGACTTTTTAATTTTGTTTGAGGAGATTCTAAAATTATATCATCATTTAATTTTATATTATCATTTATATTATTTAATTTATTTTCTAAATCATTTAATTTTTTTGAATTATCATCACCTATATTATTTAATTTATTTTCTAATTCTTTTATTTTATTTTTATTATCTTTATCAAGGTTATTATATTTGCTTTCTAAATCATTTAATTTATTTTTATTATCTTTATCAAGATTATTATATTTGATTTCTAAATCTGTAATTTTACTTATATTATTATCCATGTTATTAAATTTATTTTCCAACTCAGATATTTTTTTCTTATTATCTTTATCTAAATTATTATATTTTTTTTCTAAATCATTTAATTTATTTTTATTATCTTTATCAAAGTTATTATATTTGCTTTCTAAGTCATTTAATTTATTTTTATTATCTTTATCAAAATTATTGTATTTGTTTTCTAAATCATTTAACCTATTTTTATTATCTTTATCAAGATTATTATATTTATCTTCTAAATCATTTAATTTCTTTTTATTATCCTTTTCAAGACTATTATATTTATTTTGTAAATCATTTAATTTATTTTTATTATCTTTATCAAAGTTATTATATTTGCTTTCTAAGTCATTTAATTTATTTTTATTATCTTTATCAAAATTATTGTATTTGTTTTCTAAATCATCTAACCTATTTTTATTATCTTTATCAAGATTATTATATTTATCTTCTAAATCATTTAATTTCTTTTTATTATCCTTTTCAAGACTATTATATTTATTTTCTAAATCATTTAATCTATTTTTATTATCTTTATCAAGGCTATTATATTTTTTTTCTAAATCATTTAATCTATTTTTATTATCTTTATCAATATTGTTATATTTATTTTCAAAATCATCTAATTTTTTTAAATTATCTTTATCCGCACTTACACTTCTAAATTTATTTTCAACATCATTTAATTTATTTTTATTATCCTTATTTTCCTTTTCTAATACATTAAATTTATCTTCTAAATCATTTAATTTCTTTTTATTATCCTTTTCAAGACTATTATATTTATTTTCTAAATCATTTAATTTATCTTTATTATCTTTTTCAAAATTATTGTATTTATCTTCTAAATTAATTAATCTCTTTTTATTGTCTTTATCTAAGCTATTGTATTTATCTATTATATCATCAAATTTCTTTTTATTATCTTTATTGATATTATTATATTTATTTTCTAAATCTTTTATTTTTTGAACATTTTCTTTATCTATTTCTGGAGATAATGGATTATCATTTATTTTTTTTGCTAATTCAACTAAAGTTATTTTATTATCTTTATCTAGATTATTGATTTTTTCTTCTAATTCATTTATTTTATTTTTATTATTTTTATCTAAATCATTATATTTATTTTCTAATTCTTTTATTTTATTTTTATTATCTTTATTAAAGTTATTATATTTATTTTCCATGTCATTTAATCTATTTTTATTATCTTTATCAAGATTATTATATTTATTTTCTAACTCATCTAATTTATTTTTATTATCCTGATCAAGACTATTATATTTATTTTCTAAGTCATTTAATTTATTCTTATTATCTTTGTCTAAATTATCATATTTATCTTCTAAATCAATCAATTTCCTTTTGTTATCATTATCTAATATATGATATTTATTTTCTAAATCAATAATTTTCTTTCTATTATCTTTATCCATATCATCATATTTATTTTCTAAATCTTTTAATTTCTTTTTATTATCTTTTTCAATATTATTATATTTATCTTCTAAATCATTTATTTTTTTCTTATTATCATTATCAATAATATTATATTTATTTTCTAAATCTTTCAAAATTTTTTTATTTTCTTTGTCAATATTTTCATACTTATCATCTAAATCATTTAATTTCTTTTTATTATCATTATCAATTATATTATATTTATTATCTAAATCATTTAATTTTTTTTGATTTATTTCATCTTTTTCTTCAATTGCTTTTTCAATATTTTTATCTTTATCAAAATTATTTAATTTACTTTCAATATTATTTAACTTATTTTTATTTTCTTTATTTCCTTTATCAATATCATCAACTTTATAAGATAGATTATTAATTTTCCTTTCATTATCTCTATTATTATTATGAATATTATTAAATTTATCTTCTAAATCATTTAACTTAATTTTAATATCTTGATCAAATTTATATAAATTATTTTCAAGATCATCAATTTTCTTTTTATCAATACTTGGTTTATTTAAAGTTTTAGTTGTTGAAGTAATTGTACTTGTAATTATTGAAGGAATTTGTACATTTAATTTATTTTCAAAATCTTCAATTTTATTTTTATCATTTTCAATGACTTTTTCATAATCATTTAATTTATTTTCATAATTATTTAATTTATTTTCAAGTTCTGAAATAACATCATTTAAATTACTATTCTCAATATTTGAAATTCTTTCATCTAATTTATCATTATTATTATAATTATCTTTTTCTAATTTATCAATATTTGAATTTATTTCTTCTATTTTTTTATCTAATTCTTTTAATTTATTTTCTGCATTTTCAACTTTATCATTGATATCCTTATCAATAAAATCAAATGGATTTCTCTTTGAAATCTCATTTAATTTATTTTCTAATTTATGGATATCATTTTTAACTAAATTTAAATTTGAATCACCATTTTCACTTATTGTTAATAATTTACTTTCATTTTGAGTTTCTCTATCACTAAGATCTTGTATTGATTGTTCTATTTTATCATTTAATTCATTTATTTTTTTCTCATTTTCATTTGAATTTTTTTCTATTAAAGGAACCGAATTTTTTAATGTTGAAATATCTTTATTTTGATTTTCTTGTTCTTTATTTATTTTTTTTACATTATCATTTAATAAATTTACTTGGTTTGTTAATTGTTTAATTGAATTTGGATCTAGATTTTCAAATTTTTCTAATTTTAAATCATAATTATTTATTATTGAATCAAAGTCATCTTTTTTAACATTATTTTTATCATTTTCTTCTAATTTATTTGATAATTCTTTTATTTGGTTTTCAGTTGGTAATTTTTTCATTTGATTTTCTAAATCTCTTTTTAATTCTTTTATTCTTTTCTCATTTTTAATATTATTTTCTTCGATTTGTTTTGTCCAATCATTATATTCTTGTTTTAAATCATTTTGTAAATCAATTATATCATTATTTTTGTTTTCTAAATCTTGATTAATTTTCTTTAATTGATTTTCAATATTTTGAATTTGATTAGATAAATTTTTTAAATCTGGATTTGAATTTGAATTAGTTATTTTTTCTATTTTAATATCATAATTTTTCATTTGTTTATCAAAATCACTTTTTTTCATTGCATTTTTTGATAAATCTTTTAATTTATTTTCAAAATCATTAAATTTTGAATCTAAATCATCATGATTAATTAAATTATCTTCATTTTCTTTAATTTTTTTTTCTAAATCTTCTAATCTTTCATCAAATAAATTCTTATTAATATAATTTCTATTATTTTCTTTTAATTTATTATCTAATTTCTCATTATTTCTCTTTTCCATATTTTCATGATATTTATTTAAACTATCATCAATTTTCCTATCTATATTTTTCCCATTATCATTAATACTTTTTTCCAATTTTAATATTTTATCCATTAAATTTCTAATTGCTTCTTCATGTTCACTTCTCGTAACAAATTGATCATTTTTTGACTTTAAATTTTTATCAAAATTATTTTGCATATTTTTCATATAATCATTCATAGAATTTAATTCTTTATCAATATTATTTAATCCATTTTCAAAATCTTCTCTTTCAACAAAATTTCTTTGTTTACTAATATTACTTCTTAATTCTTCTTGATAAGGAACAATTAGATTATCAAATTCTCCTTTTGCAATTTTTTTAATTTTTTCTTCTTCTAAAGCTTCATCAATTAAATTACCATTATTAACATCATTTTCAAAATTTTTTTGAGAACCTTTTAATTTTGAATTATCATGAAGATAATTTGAATAATTTTGATTTAAATTTCTATTAGCATTCATATTTAAATTAGAAGAAGATGATTGAGTTAAATACGGATTTGCTTGTCTTAAAAGAATTGGTTCTGTTTTATTTAGGTTTACTGGAGTTCCTGTATATATTTGATTAACTGGAACGTAAAAATAACGATTTGTTGTTGTTGTTACTGTATTTGGTACTTTTAATATTGTTTTTATTCCTTCTATATTTTGGTATATTTCTTCATGTGTTTGGGATTTGTTTGACATTTTTTTTGGTTTTATGTTTATTGAAGTTTTAAAATTTTTTTTAAATAATTATTTTTTTTTTGTTTTTTTTTTGATTTTTGTAAATTTTTTTTTATAAATTATTATAAATGTTTAACTTATTATTTTAATATAATATTTGGATAATAAAAATAAAAATATGTATAAATTTAATATATTATTTTATATAGAATAATATAAAAAAGTCATTCTTAATAAAGTATTAAATATTGAATAAGATATTATTAATTATTTAAATTAAAAATTCTTTTAAATTATTAAAATAATTGAAAATATAAATTCTATCAATTAAAAAAATGAACCCATTATTATCATCTTTAGTAATTTCACAATTAAAAATTTTTAATATAGAAATCTTGTTTTTCTTGCCAAAAAAATGATAAATCAGAATTAAAACTTGATGAAATATATGCTCCAATTGAAGATTATAAATCAGAATATCAAACAAAAAAACATAATCCAAAATTAAAAAAAGGTGAAAAAATATATTCAAGTCAAATTTCAGAAAATATTTTTAATTTATTTAACATAAATAATTTAGAAAATAATAAAATTGATTTAAATATATCTCCTGGCAAAATATATAATTTATCTGAATTAAAACCATTTACTTTAAATTCAAAAATTAATTTTTCAGAAGAAGAAATTAAAAATTTGAAAAAATTAAAAATCGAAACTGAAGATATTGAAAATGAAAAAGAAGATGAATTAGATTTATTTTTTGGAAAAATTTTAATAATGAATGCAGGTGGATTAGAAAAAGGAAAAAGAAATTTAAAAGATGGATATGCATTTTTTGGAACTGTTGAAATAAAAGATAATATAATTATTAATGATTTTATTGTTAATTATCCAAATGAAAATAATTTAAAATTATTTTGTATTTTTTTTGATAAAAAAACTTTCAAATATAATTTAATTCCTGATAAAGAAAATAAAAATGAGAAAATTTATGTAAAATTAAATCATAATTATGAAATAAAAGAAAAAACACTTTTTTTTATTGCAAGTATAAATTTTACAATTGAAATTATTGATGATAATGAAATTAAGTTAATTATTTTTTTTGATAAAGGAAAACAAGAAAAAAAATTGCAAAAAAAAAAAGGTTATTATACAATAGGAAGGAAAAAAGAATGTGATTTTGTAATTCGAATTCCAGTCATTTCTAAAATTCATTGTTCAATTATTTATGAAAAAGAAAATAATTTATGGATAATTTGTGATGGTGATTTTAAAAATAATAAAAAGTCGACAAACGGTGTTTGGAAATACATTAATGATAAATTTGAAATTAATGATGAAATTACTTATTTTAATTTAGGAATACATAATTTCAAATGTACATTATTTGATTAAATTATTGTATAATAAATATTGAATTTTATTTAATATAATATAGATTATATGTAGATATTATGATTATATTTTTAAATTAATTGTTATTATTTATATATTGTTTATTTATTATTCTATCAAATATTATATTAAAAATAAAATATACATAATTTATAATTAAATAATGGAAAAAATTCTTTTATAAAATTTATTCTTCAAAAACCAAAATTTTCATTTCGCCTGTTTTTAATATCATTTGATTTCTTAAACTAATACTTTTATTAGTAAGTAACCATAAACCATTAGTTGATACTTTCTTTTCTAAATTACAAACAAAACCATCATACAAATACCAATTATTATTTTGATAAATTATAGTACATTGGACTTTACTTACAGAATCGTCATCATATTGATAATTACATTTAATACTTCTTCCAATTGTAAATCTAGTATATTTTTTATTATCAAATGATATTCGAGAATTATTTTCATTATTTTTTTCTTTATTTAAAAATTTAATATTAAGTTCTTTATTTCCATCATTTAATTCATTTATAGTAAAATACATATAATCAACACAAAAGTTAATAATCATATCTTGTTCTATTTTAATTTCATTATTTAATTTTATAAAAGTTCCTGTTCCTGATATATTATCCATTATATAAAAGTTTTTTTTTATATCATTATAACCAATATAAAATTGGATTGAACTTATTGAATTATCATCAATTATATAATCACTAGAATTATCTTTTCCAAAAGAAATTTTTTTTGTTTTTTCATCATAATTTTTATTTATATTATTAAATTTAGAAGAAATATAATTTTTATTTAATTCAATTTCATCAATTAAATTATTTGTTTTATTATATAATTTGAGTAAAATTGAATTTATTATTTTCGATTCATTTACACTTACTTTTGTACTCAAATAATTATAATTATAATAACGAGCCATTCTTTCTTTATTAAATTTTTCAATATTATTTAGAAAATCTTTTTTTTCTGAATTTTCAGTAATTTTATATTCATTATTATCTTTTACATTAATTGTATTATTATTTTCATTTGATTTACAACATATAGTAAAAATTAAATTTTTATTATCATTTTTTATTGAGCATCCCATAGTTATTAATTAATATATTTATATTTTATTTTTTATATTATTTTAAAAAAATTTCTATCTCAAATAATTAAAAAATATTAAAATAAATTTAATTAATTTGCAATAAATACATTCCCAGAAATAATTTTAGGAAATATTTCTCCTTTTTTTTTATTTTTATTAATATTTTTACTAGAAACAATTCTATTTTTATTATTACTAAAAGAATTTATTTTTCCTAATCCATCATTACTTTTATTTCTCTTATGAAAATTAGTAGCTGTTTTCAAATAATTATATTTAGTATTACTGTAATCTCTTTTAGGAAGAAAAAAATCAACAATCGGAGAATAAATTTTCATATTTAATTTCTTTTGAAATTCATTCTGTAATTCATCAAAATCTTGAAAATTTTCTAAAGTGGCTTTTTTGTGAAATAATTCCATATTTATTTTATGTAAATTTAACATTTTTTTATATTCTTTTTCTGCTTTATCATTATTATTATTATAACCAAAATAATATTTGTTTTGTTTAACGACTTTTTTTTCTACTTCAATATCAGGATGTTTATTATATTCATTTTCATCTGAGAAAGTATTATCTAAAACTTGATTTTCTTCATCCTCTTTTTTTTCAATTTTTTTTAATCTTTCTTCTTCTTTTTCTTCTTTTTTAATTTGAATAATATTATCCATAACATTAATAAATCCTTTATTATAATTTTTTGCAATTTTTGTTCTTTTATATTCACCTAAATAATCACCTAAAAGATTTTTTACATTTTTTTTTTTATTTGATATTCTAATTTCAACATTGTATTTATATTTATTTTTCTTTTCCCAATCATCATGTTTAACTAAATCACTTGTATATTTTGAAAAATCAAAAAAGAATTTCATTCTTAATCTATATATTAGAGATTGAATTTCATTTATTCTTTCATTTTCTTCATTAAATCTTTTTCTCTTTCTTTCATTTTTTCTTTTTTCTTTTATTGTTTCATAATCAAATCTATTTTTATTATCAGGGACATAATTTTTTTCTTCATTTCTTTGTCGTAAAATATTTATATAATTAATTAATAATTTTTCAATATCTATTCCTTGATCTAACATATTACTTATTTCTTTTGTTATATTGTCTTTAATTAATTGATTTTTTATTTGATTATCATCCATTTTTTTTCCATGTCTTATCATTTTTTCTTTTTTTTGTAATTTTTTTTCTTTTTCTTCTTCTTCTATTTCTTTTGAAATATTAGTAAAAACAAATATTGTCATTTTATTTTCTTCGTCACTATCATCATCATTTTTTTTATTATTTTTTGATGCTTCTATTGCAATATCAACTATAAAATTATGATATAAATAATTAAATTTTCTAAAAAATTGTAATATTATTTTTATAAATCCTTTATAATCTTCTTTTGAATATTCTTTTGTCGAACAATATTTTTTAATTTCTTGAAGATTTTCTTTATTATTAAATAATTTAAAAATTTTTTCTAAATTAGTTTTTGATATTGATTTTTCTTTTATTTTTAAATTAAAAGTTAAAATTGATTTAATCATTTTGTCAAATTGAGGATAATATAAATCAATAAATCTAATAATGTCTTTAAGTATATTTTCTTTTTTATCAGTTTTTTCTTTTACTAAAATATTTTCTTCTTTACTTCCATTAATTAAAACTATTTTATTGATTAATTCAGGTTCATCATAAATCAACCCTTTACTTTCTAATTTATTTTTTATTTCTTTTCTAATAGATTTTATTTCTTTTATATTCCTAGTATTTTCAATATTTAAATTTGTTAAATCATTTAACATATTATTTAAATTATTATATTTTTGATTAAATTCCATATTCCTTTTTTTCATTAATATTACTAACTCATCTAAATTTTTTAATTTATAATATTTTTTAATTAAATTGACTTTTAAATAATTCGAAGCACATTCTTTTCGTAATAAAATATTATCTTGAAATATTTTTTCATTTTTTTTCTTTTCAAAAGGTAATAGTTTTTCTTTTTTTTGTATTTTTTTATATAATTTTTTTAAATGTTCTTCTGCATCTTGCATAGATTGTTTTAATTCATTTAAAGAAAATTCTTCTCTAGCTAAAATATTTTTTTTTTTATTTTCTTTATCTTCAAACATTAATTTAGCTTTAGTCTCAAAATTACTCATAGTATGAAATAATTTATCTTGAGCTTTCTCTTCATTTTCAATTTTAGTTTTTATAACAGCATATTTATCATATTGATTTTTTCTGCTTAAACTTTCAAAATATTCACTTTTTAAATCTTTTTTTAAATTAATATTTTCAATTTGAAGTTCAGTTTTAATATTTTTATACATTTCTAAAGCTTGAGTAAGAGTTTCTATTTCATTTTCAATTTGATTTTTTTCATTCTCTTTTTGTTTAATTTTACCATCATCATAACAAATCATATTTTTAATTAGTAAATCACTAAATTGATTATTCATTGAATTTAAAATATTTTGTTTTTTATCAATTATATTTTGATTTCTATCAATTTGTCTTTTAAATTCTTCTATTTGATTTTGATAATATTCTGCTGCTTTGTCTAAATTTGTATATTTTGATTGTTCATCTATTAAATAATTCATTAAATCATTTTTTGCTTTTGTATATTTTTTTCTGTTTTTTACTAGGAAATATGATGGTTTTTCTTTTTTTTCTTCTTTGTTTTTTTTTATTGGTTTTTGGGTTTTTTCATCTTCATGGGATTTTGGTTTCCCTTTTTCATTTACTAATGTAATTAGAAGACTTTTCATATTTGAAGTTATTTATATAATTATTATTATTTATATTTTGAAATTTTATTTATCATTATTTTTTTTGTTAATAAAAATCTGAATACAATTTTTTTTATTTTCTATTGTCATATCTTATTATTATTCTTTTTAAAAATCTTTTCACAAATAAATATTTTTTAATATATATTATTTGAATATATAATAATAAATATAAAATAATAAATATTTACTTATATTATAAAATTAAAAATAAAGAATCTAATTAAATTTTCATTCAAAACATATTTTGTTTATTTTGACTCAATATATTTTATTTAATAAATATGAATAAATTTAATAATAAAAATCCAATAATGAATTTAATATTAATAAAATTAAAATCTTTTTAATTGAAATATATTGATTATTTAGCTTCAATTATAATATCATATTAAGATTTAATTTTTTAGATTCATCAAATATATTATTAATTATTAATTTAATCTTATATTTAAATTATATATATTCTAAAACTAAAATAAATAATATAAATTATTTATTTAATCATATATATTTTTTAATTAAATACTAAATATTAATAAATTATACTTTTACATTTTTTATTTTATAAAAATAATTTATAGATATTAATATTAAATATTTATTTAATTTTTTAAATATATTCAAATGAAGAATGAAACAAAAATTAAAAAAAACAAAATTAGTAAAGCTTATTTAAATCAATTACAAAATCAAATTGATTCTTTAGAAGAACAATTATTTTCATTTAATAGTAATAATATATTAAATAATGATAATCAACAAGGAAAATTAATTTTAAATAAAAATTTAGATGAACCCTTAAATCAAATTAAAAAGGAATATTCAATAAAAAATAATTCAGATGATAATTTTAATAATTCAAATTTTGAAAATGAACAAGAAAAAGATGACTTATATAATATAATATTAAGAGAAAGAAAAGAATATAATGAATTAGATGAAGTTAGAAAAATTCAAAATGAAAAATTTAAACAAAGTCAAAATAAATGTAAAGCTTTAGAAAGAAATAATTTAACTTTAAGAAATGATATGGAAATTTTACAAAGAGAAAAGATTGAACAACAAAAAAAAATTATTGAATTACAAAATGAAATTGATCAATTACGTAAGCAAATACAAAATTAAAAAAAATATATATATATAAATATTTAAATAATATACTATTTTTAAATTAATACTTTTTTTAATTAATTTAACAAACAAATTAATAAATTAAATATTATTATAAAACCAATTTCTAAAAAAATACATTAATATTAAAAATTAGAAAATAAAAATTCATATATATTTGTTAAACATTTTGTAGTTTCGTATAGAAATTTGAATTTATGTACCATCACAATATTTACAATATATCACATTCTAAAAAAATTTCCAGATGATAAATAATACCTTTTATTATCTTTTTCTATTTTATCTTCTATATAACTTGTAAATATAACATCTGGATTTTTAAAAGGATAATATTTATTATTACAACAAATTGTTATAAGAATTAAATTTATTATTTATATTATCATATATACAATTTGTTGAGTCTTGAAGATAATTTGAATTTGTTTCTAACACATTTTAAACAAGCAGAATCACATTGTAAGAAAATATTTCCATTTAAATATAAACTATTGTTTTTTCTTTCTTCTTTAATATAACAAATATGTAATACTCTCATCATTATTAATAATTTTAACAGGATAAATTATTTGAACAATATATTCCATAATTATTTTGAGTAGAACTAGTATCCTCATCTAAACGATCATTATTCTAAGGATCATTATATTTACTTCAAGCATTATTACATTTCTTAAATAAATTATTCTCAAAATAATATCCATTTTCAATACCATCATTTTCTGTGAATCAAAATTCAGTTATATCATCAGAAGAAAAATAAGTTGGAGAATAAGTATCATTTATACAACATGCATTAATACTATCATATAAAGTATAATAGAATTAATTAAACATCCTTTAGCTTCTTCATAATATTAAAACAAGAAGAATCACATTCTTCATATTCATTATTTTCATTAAGAAAATAATGATCTTAAGATTCAATATATTGTTATTAATCAAATATAATTTTCAAAATTATTTTTTAGTAAATTATTTGATTAAATAAATTATGTTTGGTAATTGGGGATTTGGAACAATCCTCAATCCTAATACTTATTTCCATATTTAAGATATAATATAATAACGAATTTTTTAATGAATGAGGATTGGACACATTCACTAATTCCCAATATTTATTTTAAATTAAAAAAATATTATTAATATTTTTCAATTATTAATTTTTAAACATAGAATTAATAATTTATTCAATTTATCTATTTAATTATTAATTTTTTTATTAATTATGATAAATGATTGGGGATTGGGG
>Ga0256407_10008997_pt1 | contig 14420 bp, 6 predicted proteins | sample RumenRJG_04DNA_FD_193489 | JGI IMG/M metagenome (GOLD analysis project Ga0256407, IMG submission 193489) | Bovine rumen microbial communities from Lethbridge, Alberta, Canada - RJG_04 | ecosystem: Host-associated > Mammals > Digestive system > Stomach > Rumen | place: Canada: Alberta | collected... | reverse complement strand
ATTATTTTTATTATTATTAATACTATTATTATTATTTTTATTATTATTAATACTATTATTATTATTTTTATTATTATTAATACTATTATTATTATTTTTATTATTATTATTATTATTACTACGAATTTCTTTATGTAAATTATCATTATTATTATTTATTTTTTTTATTTCAATCTTTTCTTTCTTCATTTTCATAATTTGAACATACGAAGTATTATGATTATTATTATTTTGATTATTATTAGAATAATTTGTTGACTCAGATGTAGGAGATTGACAATTATTATTTCTATTTATAGAATTTTGTAAAATATCATATGTCGGATTTCTAATAGGAGAATGAATAATATTTTTTTGACGAGGTGAATGATTTTTTTTTATTAATATATTACCACTATTATTCTCATTTATATTTTTTTTTTCAATTGATCTCACTTTTCTTGGTAGACATATTGTAGGAATTATGTAATTTTTAATATTATTTTGAGGAGGAGAAATTGATTTTTTATGAACTTGTTTAGAAATATATATTTTACCTTTTTTTTGATGAATATTATTTTCTTCTAAAGATAAATTAATTTTTTGACTATTATTAGAACTATTTTTTGACTCAGGTCTAGTAAAAGGTTTATTTGGATTTGGTGGTTGAAAATCAGTTTTTTTTCCAATTTTAACGACTTTTATTTGTTTATTATTTTGATTATTATTCATTGATTGATTTATTGATGTATCAGATGTTTTACTTTCATTTATTCCATTCTTATTATTAATACTTGATATGTTTGCAATTGAATTATTAATAGAGGATTCATTATTATTTCTTATATCTTTTATATTATTTTTTTTTTGATAAATTTTAATTGTTTCAACTTTATTTTTATTTTTATTTAATATATTATTAAATAAATTTTCTTCTTCTGATGTATATTCATTTTCCATATATGTATTTGTATTAACATCGATACAATCACCTAACATTTGGGTAAATTTAATTTGTTGATTTAAAATAAGATTATTTTCATTAATTTGTAAATTTGGATTATATAAATTTAAATTTGTTGATTTATTTAAATTGTCTATGAAAAGTCTATTAATTGTATTTGAAATAAGAGGAATTAAAACTGAATCATCATTTAAATTAAATGTCATGTTTGAGATATTTGGTTCAAAACTTCTTATTGAAATTTCTTTTAAATTAGTATTTCCCATTTTAAATTAATTAAATGTTTCAATAAATTAAATAAATAAAATATTAAATATTATATTATTCTTTATTTTCTTTTTTTAATAAAATATCTTCCATTTCTTTTCCTTCATCATTTATTTTTTCTTTTTTATAAAATAAAATATCTCTTGAACAAAAAATCATTAAAATTAATAAAACAAATAATCCTAATAAAATAAATAAATAAACTTTTATTTTTTTCATTTTAATATCTATATTAACAATATTAAAATGACAATAATTTTCAATTTCTTTATCACTCCATAAATACTTTTCAGCTTTATCAATAAAGAATTTAAAATTTAATTTAATTAATTCTTCATCATTTACATAAAATTTAATATAATAATCTTCATAATTTCCCTTTAACTCATTTAAATTATCATTTTTATGTAATTCAAAAAATAAAGAAGAAGAAAAAGTAGGTTCAACATATTTAGAACCAAAAATTTCTTTCATCCAAATAATAACACCAGACATAGTAGAATCATGTGAAGCATAAGAAACTAATTTAGGAGAAGAATAATTTAAATCATTTAAATTATTTTCTTCAATATAAATTCTATTTTTCATATAAATTATTAAATTTTTCATTACTGGAGTTTGTGACATAAATAAAATATCTTTATTACTAAATTGATAATATTGAAAATTAATAGCAAATTCATCATGACAATCTTTTTCAAATTCAGTAAAATTAATTTTTGAAATTTTTTCAAATTCACTTAAATTTTCTCCATTAGTTTTATCAGAAACAAAATTATCACATAAATCTTGAATATTTAAAAAATCCCATTTAAAATCAGTATTTTCCTTTTTGAAAAAAATTTCCAAATTCTTACTATATTTTTCCTTAAAATAATTAGTAAAATTAACAATTTCTTTATTTTTTAATTCAATTTGTCTTAAATCATAAATAGGTTGACAATCACTTAAAGAAGCAACATCAAAAAGTAAAAAATCATGATTTTTCATATTAAAAATTTTAACAGGAATAACATTTAATCCTTTTTCCAAAGCAAAATTTCCCAATCTTAAATTTTCTTTAATTAAATTATTATTAATTTCTCCAGGAGGAAAAGAATTATTAATTTGATATTGATTTAAATAATTTTCTTTATTTAAAGGAGGATATAATCCATGAACATAAGAATAACCAGAATGAATTGCTCTTTTAATAAAAGTAGAATAAATTAATATTTCTCTTGGGTCAAATTTTTCACTTAGAAAATTTTTATATTTCATTTTTGTATAATAACCTAATAAATATTCTCCTCTCATTCCTACATTTGTTAATTCTCCATTTGTTTCCCAATTTATACCTAAATAGTCTTTTCCTATTCCTGAAAATCCTCCTTTTGATGAACCACGAGCTCCCTGTCGGAAATGAGTGTGGACGAAGAGGATTTTCAATTTTGTTATTTTTAAAAGATAAAATATTTTATATATTTTTTTGAACATTTGAATTTTTTTTTTTTGGTTTTTTTTTTTAATTTTTTTTTTTTTTTAATTAAGTGGAATTTTTTTATATATTTTGGGTTTATTAATTAATTTAATAATTAAAAAATATTTTGTTTATTTTTATCTGGATTTTTATTTTTTTTAATAATTTGATTTATAACTTATTAAATTTCCTGAACCATTTAAATTTGAATTTATTATATTGGAATTACGATATGTTAGAAAATTGTTTATCATTGATTTTGTATTTGGAAAATGATTTTTCAATTTATATTCATTTTTAATTGATTTTAATTTTGAATTAGTAATTTTTTTTGAATTACTTCTATTATTTGCAATATTATTTAAATATTTCAAATTTGAAACTTTACCTTTAGAATTTGTAGTTGTAGAAGGTTCAATTCTTTTTTTAATTGGACTTATTAAAGAATTAAAACAATGATTATATAATTCTTTTCCTTTAATAGCATTAAATTCAGATTTATTTCTTTTATGTTTGGGTTTAATATTATTTTGAGTTTCTAATATATTTTCTTTACTTTTTTTTATTCTATTTGAATATGAAACAGTTGAAATTTTATTTGGTGTTTTCATATTTTCATTTATTGTTGGACTATTATTAAAATATATATTTGTATTATTTGATTTTGATATATTCAAACTTGAATTATCTATTTTTCTTTTTTTATGACATGAATTATTGTTTATATTAATATTTGAACTTAAATCATTTATATTTATATTTATACTTGAATTTGAATGTTTTTCTTTTTTTGATGATGAAAAATTCTTTTTTAATTCTTTGATTTGTTTTTCATATGTATTTATTAGTTTTTGTATTTCATTTTTTAATTCTTTTTCTTTTTTATTTTTATTTTCTAATTCAATTTCATATTTAATAATTGCTTTTTTTAAATTCGAATTTTCTGATTTTAAAATTAATATTTCATTCTCTTTTCTATCATTTATAATAAATTTTCCATTTTCAACAATTACATTTGTTACTTTCTTTAAATTTTCATATTCTTCATCTCTAATTAATAATACTTTAATTTTATTTTCTAAAGTATCTCTTTGTAATCTTAACATATTTTCATTTCTTATATGATTCCTTAATTGCATCTCTGTTTTTTGAAGCAAAGATTCATAATTATATATATAATTAGAACTTTGGTTTTGAATAAAATTTATTAGAACTGAATTAATATTTGATAATATATTATCAATAACAGATATTTTGTTATTTGAAATTTTTTCAAATTCACAATGAAGTACTTGAGAAATTTTTAAGAAATCTTCATTTATTTCTTTTATAAAATTCAAATTGCAATTTTCTTTCTCATTTTCAGTCATATTTATTTTAATTAGATTTGATTTGAATTTTTTTAAAGTTAATTCATTTTGTGTTATAAAATTAAATAAAAAAAAAAAAAAAAAAAAAAAAATTTTTTTTTTTTTTTAAAATTATAATTTTTTACCATAAAAAAAAAAATAAAAAAAAAAAAAAAAGTAAAAAATGATAAATATATACATATATTGTTAATATTTTGATTTATATAATACATAAAAAAAAACTCATTTGTAATACTTATTTAATATGGAAAAAAATAATTTTTTTTACCTAAATTATTTTTAATATTTTTTAATTGATTAATTTGCTCATTTAAATTTGAAGCATTATATAAATTTTTATGTTTTAAATTTTGTAAAGTTGGATTTTTTTTATTTGTTCTTATAAACTTATTATTTTCAATAATAATATTATCATTTTTACTATTATTAGCAATAAAAATTTGATAATTTTTTGAAGATTTCGAAGAATTTCTGCATGAAAAAATATGATTTAATGAAAGATTTTTCTTTCGTGTATTTTGTTTTTTATTTATATTATTATTAAAAATCATTTTTTTATTTATAGAATTTTTAGGAATTATATTACTAACTAATTTTGAATGTGTATTAATATTATTTATTTTTATATTTTTATTATTATGTATTAAAGTTTGACTTTTATTCACTTTTTTTTTTTTTTTAATACTTTTCTTTTCTGTGTTTGTTAAACTATTCCTATAATTATTAATAGAAAAAATTTTTTGAAAATATCCATTGTTATTATTAATTGATGATTTTTTAACAAAATCATTTTTTAATTCGGTAATTTTATTTTTATTATCTTTAATTCGATTTTCTTTTTCGTCATTATTTTTATTTTTTAAACCTTTAATAATATTAACTAATGATTCACAATCATCAATATCATCATTAAAATGTAATATACTTTTATTATAATTTATACTTTCAGAAAAAATTGAATTATAACTTGATTTTTTTCTAAGAATAATCTTTTTATTATTATTACATTTAATTGATTTATTACATTCTTTGCATTTTTTATATATTTCACTAGGATAAATTAATTGTTCATTTGAATCACAAGTTATTGTAGTTGAATAGTTTTCAATTGAATCTTTTATACTTGTATTAAATATTATTTCTCCTTCAACTTCATTTTGTATTTTTAAATCTTTTCTTTTTTGTCCATAAACTTTATTAAAATATAATTGAGCTTTTTGATTTCCATTTTCATGAGTTAATAAATTAAATTTCATATTATTTAAAGTTGGTTTAGCTAAAAATTTAAAATAATGTTTATAATAATTTTCTAATTTATTTAATCTAATTTTACTTTCATTAATACTATAATATCGATTTAATAATGGTTTTTGATTTAATGAAATTTTCATTTCATTATATTGAATTAAGAAATGACTTTTCTTTTTTTTTATTAATAAATCAATAAAAATTGAATTTATAGTTGAATTATCATTAATATTATATGATTTTAAATTAGCCTTCATCAAAGATAAATAAACTCTTTTTAAATTATATTTTTGCTCTTTTTCTCTCCCTATTTTATTTTTTTCAATTGAATATAAATGATGATATAAATTAAAATTTGTTTGATTTGTTGAATAAATGTCTTCATAAATTAAAGGTTTTTTTTTGTTTTTTTGATAAAAATATTTTATCATCATTTTTTATCTTAATAATGATTAATTAAAAAAATTTTTATCTCTATAAATAACTTATAATAATTATTATAATTTATTTAAAAACAAAAAATTAAAATATTAAATTTATTCAAATTCAATTTAATACAATGAATAAAAATTTTAAGTAATTATTTATTGATAACCATTATTATTAAAATTTGGATTTTGTTGATATTGTCCTTGTCCTTGACCTTGTCCTTGATTATATTGTTGATAATTAGGGTCATATTGTTGTTGTTGATTATATCTTGGATCATATTGTTGTTGATTAGGGTCATATTGTTGATTATAATTTGGATTATTTCTTGGATCATATTGTTGTTGGTTAGGATCATATTGTTGATTATATTGTTGATTATAATTTGGGTCATTTCTTGGATCATATTGTTGTTGGTTAGGGTCATATTGTTGATTATAATTAGGGTCATTTCTTGGATCATATTGTTGTTGATTTGGATCATATTGTTGATTATATTGTTGATTATAATTAGGGTCATTTCTTGGATCATATTGTTGTTGATTTGGATCATATTGTTGATTATATTGTTGATTATAATTAGGGTCATTTCTTGGGTCATATTGCTGTTGATTTGGATCATTTCTTGGATCATATTGTTGATTATAATTTGGATCATTTCTTGGGTCATATTGCTGTTGATTTGGATCATTTCTTGGGTCATATTGCTGTTGATTTGGATTATTTCTTGGATCATATTGTTGATTATAATTTGGATCATTTCTTGGATCATATTGTTGTTGATTTGGATCATATTGTTGATTATATTGTTGACCCATTTGTTGTTGTTCCATAGGAGTATTTCTTCTATTCATTTGAGGTGGAATTTGATTAAATTGTTGTTGATCATTATATTGATTAGGTGTATCTCTTCTATTCATTTGAGGAGGAATTTGATTAAATTGTGGTTCTTGATTATTATTATCTTGAGGAGGAGCATAATTTTGATAATTTCCTCTATTATTATTATTCATCATTCCTTGTCTTTGATCAAAATTAACATCAGTCATAATCCCATATTCATTCCTATTATATCTAGTTTGATTATACAATTCATTATAAGCTCCAATATTTTTTTTATATACTTCAGGATCAATTTCATTTTGCATTCTTTTTTGCATAATAGTACGATCTTCTCCATTTAAAATATTATATCCTTGATTAGAATGTTTATCAATATTAGTTGCTCTCATTAAAGCTCTAAATTTACTTTCTTCATCTCTTTTTTTTAAAATTTCCCCTTGAACTGAATTATCATATTGTAAAGTTAAAGGATTAAAAGCCATTCCAGGATTATTTTTCCTACCAACTAAATTTTTTTCTTTATTCATCATAATTTTATTTTCATTTCTTAAATATTCATAATCCATTCTTTCCCATCTAGTTCTTTCTCTATCATAAATTTCATTTTTTTTTTGTTGATACATTTCTTTTTTTCTCTCATGAGCTTTGTTTCTTCTTTCATATTCATATGCTGCAAAATCTTTATTGAATCTTTCACCTTCTGATATATACATATCACTTGATGGATCTGGATCATTTATTCTTGCTTTTTCTGCTGGTTTATTAAACATTCCTACACGATCTTGAAGATATGCTTTTTCTATGTTATCACGATTCCTGTTTGCTATCTAAATTTTTATATTTAATTATTTTTTATATTTCTTACACGTTCACTTCTGTCTTTTGGTTTTATATTGTTCATTTCGTTTTTATCCATTTTTTTTTATATTTGTTTTTTTTATAACTTCTTTAATTCTTTTTATTTTTTTTATTAATTAAGATTTTGATGAATTTTTTTTAAATTAAAAAATTAAAAATAAAAAATTGTAATAATAAATAAAAAATAATAATATTATTTCTCACCAGGAACATAATCTTTAGATTTAGGGAAGAAATCAGTTCTTTCTTTTTCAATTTTATCACTTATAGAAAAATCTAAAGAATTCAAATCTTGAGCATTAGTTTTCCTAATAGACAACAAATACTGAAAGTAATTAATATAAGAGTGTTTGACTTCATTATGATATTTAAAATTATCACCTTCTTTTTCAACAGTTTGTCTTTCAACATTACAAATATAACATTTATTCAACTGAGCATCATTTCTTTCATTTTGTTCTTCTCTTTGTTCTTGGAAAGTATCAACAATAATACCATTAATAATATTTAACATAACTAAAATAATAGTAAAATAAAAAATCCATTCAATAGTAAATTCACTAAAATAACCTTTATCTTTAATAGACTTCATAGATAAATTTAATCCAGCTCCAGCTCTTATTCCACCTGTAATCATAGTTAAATAACAATATAAAAATCTTTCACATTCAGGTGTTGTTGGATCACAAAACCAATAAAATTTAATTGCAGTGAAAAACATTGATAAAATCAATATTAATAATGTTGCTGAGAAAAATTGAGTACCTCTTACTTGTACTGATGTTAATACAGTTTTCATTGTTTCAAATAAACCAAATATACAAAATAATTGTAATGAATATGCAAAATGGAAACCTTTAAATAAAAGAGCAATAATTCCCCAAAAGAAATTCCAAAATAATAAAGAAACATAGAAATCATGTAATAAGAATCTTTCAATAACTAACCATCTATCAATTTTATCTACTTTTTTAGCATATAATAAAGTAAAATCTCTGAAATAAAACCAATTTAAAAATACTAAAAATAAGAAAATTAAATGAAGTAAATTTAAATAAAAAACAACATTAGAATATCTTTCATAAGGAACTAAAGTAACTGTTGTTGAAAGCATATCTCGATTATAATAACAAGAAAATAACATAACATTATTAACAATAAGTGAAAAAATTGCAGATAAAATAAGAACAAATCTATAATTTAAAGTTGATAAAGCTTCAGTTAAATCACTTTTCTTAGTAGAAATTTCTTTTTTAAATTGTATCATTTGTTCTAATTTTGGAATGTATTTAAGTAAATGTTTCAATTTTTCAATTGGTTCTTCATAAGGAGCAGTAGATGCAAATCTATTAAAATCTTTAGGTTGTAATCTCAAAACATCAGAATGAACTAAAAATACAGTAATTGGTGTTTTATCTTCAGTAATATATTCTTCTTCTTCTTTTTCATCTTCATTTGATTCATCTAATAAATCACGTTGTGTATTTAACATTTCTTTTCTTATATCATATGAATCTCTTTGTGAATCTTGTAAAACATCATTAAAATAATCTAAATTAAATTCAATTTCTTCATCATCATCATCACCATCTAAATCTTCTTTTATTTCTATTATATTATTAAATCTATTATCTATTAATTTTTCTTCATCATTATGTGGTTTTATATATGTAAATCTTTGACCAACTTGTACTTCTTTCATTATTATTTCAAAGAAAAGAAAAGTTTCTCTTTTCCAAATTGTCTCATCATCTAAACCTGTATTTTCAATTGGAATTTCTCTAAATTCATTTGCTAATCTACTTATTTTATCATTTCCTATTATACCACATAAATGTAAATATTTACAAGCATAACATGCTATATGGAAAAAATTACTTTCATCAAATTTTTCTGGAAATTCTAAATATTCTTCAAGTAGTAATTTATGATAATTTGGTTTTTGACCTTTTTCTAATTGAAGTTCTGCTTCTCTTTCTTTCATTCCTTCCATATTATTATATAATTCTCTAGTACAATATACGAAAAAAGATATAATTTTAGATGGATTAAAATATTCAATAATATCTAATTTTGTATTTGTATCTGCTGCATTTTCTTCAAAAAAATTTACTATAAATTTAAGAAATTCCATTAAGAAAATTGTATTTGGTAATAAATTAAAGTTATCAAGACAAATTAAAGCATAGTTAAAATATGTTAAACAATATGGATTTGTTATTGTAAATAATAATGAAGATTTTGAACCTTGGATTAATTCAACTAAGAAATCAGTAACTTTAAATAATAAAGGTTCAAAATATTCATATTTTGATTGTTTAAAAAATCTAACTGTACTAAATCTATTTTCATATTTTTGATAATTTTCTTGTATTAAAGAAGGTATTTGAAGTAAAAATTGAAGAAGTGTAAAATTATCTTCTATCGGAAAACGTGATAATCTTAATTGGAATTTTTGATTATGATTTTCACATAATAATCTTAAAAATTCTAATAAATGATTAAATAATTCAATTGAAGGATATAAATTTGCTTTTTTATTTTTTCTGACATCAAGTTTATGAAAATCAATAAATATAATTTGATAAAGTAATTTTAATTTTTTAGTAATTAAATATATAATATTATCACTAATAGATAAATGATTTTCATTATTATCTATTTCTTTAACTTCAGACATTCCTCTATTAATTTTAATTTCATTTTCTTTTTCTTTTTTTTTTTTTTTATTTTTTTCTTTTTTTTTTTTTTTATATTCATCTTTTTTCCTTTTTTCTTCTTTTTTTTTCTGTTCATCTTTTTCTAAAATATAATTTTGAACAATATCAGGATTTGCAATAATCATTAAATCAAAAGCTTTGAAAAAATTATAATAATCTGAAAAAGGCATATCAATTTTATGATTAAGACATTTATAAACAATATCATTTAAAATTGCAGAAATATAATCATTTAATTCATGATGTTCTCCTTGTAAATATTCAACTAATGCATTATTTTCTTCTTTTTCTTTTGAATATAAATCTATAAATTGTTCTATTTTATCTTCAAATTCATTTATTTCTTTTTCTTTTTCTTCTAAAGTATCATCTACTATTTCTTTTTCTTTTTGTAAATTTTCAAATGAAAAAAATACAGTTTCTCCATCTTCTAATGATGGTAAAAATTGTGTTTTTTTTAATAAACTTGTTTGTTTTGTAAATTTTTTTAATATCATTTGAATATTTAAAGGTGATTTTTCAATAGATTCTAAATCTAAAGAAATACAATCTCTAATACTTTGTAACCAAACTTTAATATCAATTTCATCTCTTTCACATTTAAAACAACCTTTAATTAATTGTTCTAAATTATTTTTATTTTCTAAATTTCTCATAATTTTAAATGTAGTAGAAACAGATCTTTTAAAAGTTTTATTCGGTTTTACAGGTTCATTATTTTTTTTTGCAATTTTCATAATTTTATCAATAATTAATCTTAGAAAAACTCTATAACAATTTAAAAATAAAGTTACAATAACATAAACTAAATATTTATGACCTGCATTTATTGATTTAGGATAATATAAAATTGAATAAAGAATAAAAATTGAAGGTAATAAAATTACTTTTTCAAAATGACGAAATACACTTTTATCATCTGATTCTAATTTAATTAAATGATCCCATCCTTTAGTTAAATTATTAATAATTGGTTCTAAAATTGATTTTAAAGTTAAAAAAGATATATTTCTTAATTTTTTAATATTACCAATTTGTTCATTTGCTAATTTTTGTTTTAATAAAATTCTATGTATTATATTATTAACTCTATTTTCAACAAAAGGTTTTAATTTCCAAAAATTAATAATATCATCATTATTTCTTTCACTATTAATATCTTTTTCATAAGAAGTAGATTGTATCATATTATCAATAACAGATTTTTTTACTAAATTATGAATTCCTTCATTTTCAAAATTAATATATTTAAATCCATGATTTCTATAATATTCACTTTCTAAATCTTTACAATCATCTAAATAAAGAACAAATGGTGTTATAAAATAATATTTTGCATATGCATATGTAAAAACTCTATGCATTTTTCCAATACTTATTATATCATTATTTACTTTTTCAGCAAAAAATGATTGTAATTTTTCTAAAATTTTTTTTATTTCTTTTATTGGATAATTTTTTTGAAACATTAAGAAATAATAATCATGTAAACTATTAAGTAATTTTACAAAATTAACAACCATCATTTTTTTTGGTAAAGAAAATCTAAAGAAAGCTTCAGAAGTAATAAAATTTTTATAATCTTGATTACAAATAAAAGCATAAACTTGTTCATTTACTTTTTTAATAGTTTCCTTACAATTAATTTTTAAAATTAATTTTAATAATCTTAAAAATAAAATATCATCATCAATAATAGAATAATCATCTTCATTTGAAATATCCCCATCATATAATTTATGATCAACAACTAAATCTAATAAATTAGAATAATCATATTTTGCTTTAATAAATCTAACTTTTGTTAAGAATTCGAATAAAAATTTTAAAACTTCTTTAGGAATAAAAATATTCCCTTCTTCATTTTTAGCAAAAATAGATTTAAAAGTACTTTTAGATAAGAAAAAAGGAGCAATAAAAGAATTATCACCAAATATTTTAAAAATATCTAAAATTTTTCTTTTTGCTTCTAATAATCTTCTATTTTCTTTTTCTTCTGTTTCAACTCCTCGAATATGATAATTAAAGTAAATATCATTATTAAATATTTCATAAAAATTTAATAAATTATTAATAAAACCATTTTTAATTATAAAAACTTGTAAAATTGCAATTTGTTGAAATTGAATTGTTTCTTCTGAAGTCATTCTAATTGTTTCTGCTTGTCTTCTTGATTCATTTAATATTTTTTCTACTTCTTTTACAAAATCTGATATACTTATTGATTTATTAAAGTAAAATTGTTTTATTTGTGTTGAAACTTTTATTAAATCTTTAAATTGATTTATTTCTTTTTGAAATTTATCTTCTAATAAAAAAATATCAAAAAATGATTTTGTAAATTTTTGTTTTGAATTTATGAAATTTTTTAAACAATTAACATAAGAATCAACTGGGTTTATCATTAAATCATATATTGCTGAATTAATATCCAAATCATTTTTTTTTGAAATGAAGATTATTTTAAATAAATCTAAATTTTGTTCTGCGTTACTTCCTTCTTGAGAAAAAGCAAAAAGTTGTCTTCCATTTTCTTTTAATTTTTCAACTTCACTATCAAAATCTCCTTTACCTTCAATTATTAATTTTTTTAGTGTTTTATCATTATAATAAAAGAAACAAGATAAAAATAAAATTTGAATATAATGACTTATTTTTCTTCTTTTTTCAGTTTGTTCTTCAAATAATTTTTTAACTCTAATAATTTTAATAATCATACTAACTTTACTTAATATTTTTTCAATATATTTTTCTCTTTCTTCAATATCTTCATAATCTAAAACCATTAAAATTGTAAACCATTTAATTAATTCAATAATTAATTTGAATGAATAATCACCATTAAAAAAAGTAATTGTTTTAGGAATAGCTCTATCAAATAATTTATTAAAAAATGATTGAGAAATTCCATAAGGTTCTAATTTTTCAAAAAACATTTTTTTTGTAATCATATCAAATATTCTATGAAAAGGATTAACATTTTCAATTGATTTATAAAGAACAATTTTTTTTTTAATATTTGTAGCAGGGTAAATAATAAATTTTCTAACAAAAAAAAGAGAATAATATTTATATCCATTAATTCTTTCTGAATTAATTGAAACAAAAGATCTAAAAAATTGCTTATCAAAAAAATTGTCATAGCCATTAAGAAAAACTTCCTTTATCCCAATTAAATAATCATAATCAATTCTTTTATACAATTTCATAATTTCTTTAATTAATAACAAATTTTTTTCAGCACGATTGAAATTTTCATCATAAGTCATTTGAGAAGAAGATCTTTCTTTAAAACCATCAAATAAAGTTTTAATAGGATAAACAAATTCAATTTTCAAATCTTTTTCTTTAAGAATAGTATAAAAAATAGTTCTAATATTAAAATGTTTTTCATTAGGATCAGTAATAATATACAAAAGCATTTGTACAGGTAATTTTTTTGAATTTTTTGTTTTAGAAAGACATCTAGTACATTCACATTTTTCTAATTGTCCATAAACAAATTCAAAATCTTTTTTATTTTTATCAAAAATACATCTATCTTTTTTATCATCATGAATAAACATTTTATAACAACCATAACAATAAGTTTTATTTGAATTTTTTTCAAGCATATAACCATTAAAACCAAGTAATTTAGAAATATATTCAAAACAACAAGTTTCATTAATTTTTTCAATATCACCATCTAAATTTACTTTATTAACTCTATGATCAAATTCAGCACATGAACAAACATTATCATAAACTGTTAATAATGATGAATTTGTATCTTCAATTTTTTGATGTCCTTTATGACAATAATGAAAACATCCTTCACATATTCTATCTCTCATTTCAGGACATTGATTACATTTATAAAATTTTTCTAATCCCTTTTTAAATATGTTTGTTTTACACATTGAACATGAATCTATTTTTTTTGATTCTTTTGGTGTTAGAAGTTGATATGAATGAAAGGATTCATCTGCGTTTTGATATTTTTTCTTTTTTTCTTTTTGGGAGTCTATTTGATTTATTTGGGATTGAGATTTACTTTCATCATTGTTTATACTGTCTGAACTTGAACTTGATTTTTGAGGGTTTATCATTTTTTTTTTTTTAATGGTTTTTTGGTATTTTTTTATTTTTTTTTAGTTAATTTTTTTTTTATTATTTTAGATTAATATGTTTTTAGATTTGAGAAAATGGGGATTGGGGATTGGGGATTGGGGATTGGGGATTGGGGGTTGGGCCCAATCCCCAATACCCAAACCCCCAACCCCAAACCCCACACCCCAAAC
>Ga0256407_10008995_pt1 | contig 14421 bp, 6 predicted proteins | sample RumenRJG_04DNA_FD_193489 | JGI IMG/M metagenome (GOLD analysis project Ga0256407, IMG submission 193489) | Bovine rumen microbial communities from Lethbridge, Alberta, Canada - RJG_04 | ecosystem: Host-associated > Mammals > Digestive system > Stomach > Rumen | place: Canada: Alberta | collected... | reverse complement strand
GTTCGGAATATCGAACGTCGGGCGAACTTCAATGTTGTACTCGTAGATGAATTCGCCTTCCTCAGGGAGGATAATGTCGTCGACCTTAAGGTCGGGCTCGCTAATCGGCACGAGGTTAAGATCAGTATTCGCCTGGGAGATCGAATCGAGAATCAACGAGCCCTTCACGCGCTCTTTAATCTCCTTGTTAAAGCGCTTGGCGACAAGCTTGCGCGGCGCTTTGCCGGGACGGAATCCCGGGATCGCCTGAGACTTCCAGAGTTCCTCGACTTCGCGATCGACGTAATAATCGACGTCTTCGCGCGACACTTTAATGGTGAGGTGACGACTGCAGGAACCGGTCTCGGCGACGTCGACGTTGATCGTGAGTTTACGGGGTTCGTTTTCAGCGGTTTCAGCGTTTACGAATTCTTCGTTGGCCATTTTTTATACGATCCTAATTTGGAGAGCGCGGCGAACGTTACAAGTCCGCGAGCTCTAAGCGTGGAACAGACGCGGCACGGCGTTCAGCGCTGGGCTAGATTTGCGCAAAGTATGGCGCGATCCAGACGCTAAGAACGCCGACGCGTATAATCTCGACAATTCAGGACGTCGAATCGACGTTCCGCCGTCTGCCAGAGAACCTTCGTTACCGACGAAACAAAAAGACCTGGAAACGACGGAAATTTTCCAGCCTCAGACGCGGCGTTAGAAACAAGCCGACCGCGGACGCAAAAAAGGCGCGCCCGAAAAACACAGGCGCGCCCTATGATTAAGAGACTATGCCAAATGTTCGGAACAAGCTGCTTCCAACGAAACCCATGTCCAAAACAGGAGAACCCCCTTAAGAGCGGGCGAAGGGGTTCGAACCCTCGACAACGACATTGGCAACGTCGTGCTCTGCCAACTGAGCTACGCCCGCAATTAATCTGAGAGACCGCAAAGACCTCTCACGTTGGAATATCCTGAACGAAGTCTTAAACTTCGCTTTGGAAGAGCGGGCGAAGGGGTTCGAACCCTCGACAACGACATTGGCAACGTCGTGCTCTGCCAACTGAGCTACGCCCGCAAATAGCGCGAGAGACGAAAACCGCCTACTCGAGCAAACGAAACGACGACTCAAAGAGCCTCGTTTCACAAGAGCGGGCGAAGGGGTTCGAACCCTCGACAACGACATTGGCAACGTCGTGCTCTGCCAACTGAGCTACGCCCGCAAACAACACGAGAGACGAAAACCGCCTGCTCGAACAAACGAAACGACGACTCAAAGAACCTCGTTTCATAAGAGCGGGCGAAGGGGTTCGAACCCTCGACAACGACATTGGCAACGTCGTGCTCTGCCAACTGAGCTACGCCCGCAGTATTAAAACCTACGCGTCGGAACCTTCCAAGCCCCAACCATAAGTCCTGCCGATTATAACAAGACTTTCCCGTTCTGCAAGGGGAATTTCCCAAAAAACAAAATCTTCCACGAACGTTAACGTCGCAAAGAATCGTCTGCGACGCCGCGAAAGAAAACGTTTCTTTTTTAGAAAAATTCGTTCGATCTCCGACTCGCTTATTGATTTCTAGACGCTACGCCGTTATATTTACCGCAGTGCGTTTCGCGTCTTCGGCGCGACGCTTAGGCGTCGCCGCGTCGCTCCGCGCTATCACGACTTTACCGCTAGGAAACTCATATGGAAGTTCTGCTCACCGTTTATAGCGACGAAAAGGAATATTTCTCTCGCGAAGTTTCGCTCCCTTGCGTTATTGGGCGTGGAAAACAGTGCGACGTTACGATTGTCCATCCCCTCGTTAGCCGTCGACATTGCGAAATCTACGAAGAAAACGGCGTCGTTATGGCGCGCGACCTCGGTTCGCTTAACGGCACCTTCTTCCGCGGCGCGCGAATCGGTCGCGGCGTCGCTATTCCCAACGGCTCTTACTTCTCTATCGGACGCCTTATGCTGCGGGTCGGCGAACCGCCTGCAAATTCTGACGACGGAGAACCCGAAGACGAAATCGATCTCGTCGACAGTCTCCTTGCCGACAAGTCGAAGGACGACTCTGACGGAGATTCGAGTTCCAGCGTCATCGATCTCGACGCCTATCTCAGCGGTTCGTGATCGCGTTTCGCCGTCGCGCGAGTCGCGCTGCGTCCCGTCGCGGCGACAGACGGGAAGGCGCGGTCGACGCGCGCTGTTTCGATATTTAGCCAATAGCTCGTCGTCCTGCAGGAACGTTCGGGCTATTTCCATTTTTACACGGAGAGATAAACGACATGATAGGATTCTACAAAGCCGCGCTCGGCGCCTTTATCGGCGGTCTCGCGTTCTGCGCGACGCTCGCGACGACTTTCGCGCAAACGGAAAAGCCGACGCTTCCGGACAGGCTCAACCCCGAAGTCGTCGGCATTAATAATTTGCCGCCGCGCTCAATCTTCGCCGCGACCGCTTACAAACAGCATTCCCTTGACGGAGAGTGGAAATTCCAACTCGTTCCTACCCCGAACGACGTTCCTTTCAACTTTGAAGCGGAAGATTTTGCCGACGTCGATTGGGATTCTATCCCTGTGCCGTCCAATTTCCAAACTCTCGGCTACGGCTATCCCGTCTATACGAACATTCCCTACCCGTGGCCCGGTCCATGGAATCCTCCTTTCGTCCCCGACGAAGACAACTGGACAGGTCTCTACCGCAGGGATTTCACCGTCGCCCCTGAGGACGTCGCTAAGGACAAGCGCGTCGTTCTGCACTTCGACGGCGTCGAGTCCTGCTATTACGTCTACGTCAACGGCCAAGAAATCGGAATGGGAAAAGACGCGCGAACTTTCGCCGAATTTGACATTACGAAAGCGATTCGTCCGGGTAAAAATATTATCGCGGTTAAAGTCTATCGTCGTTCCGACGGCTCCTATCTCGAAGACCAAGACTTCTTCCGTCTGAGCGGAATCTTCCGTTCCGTCTACTATTACGTTCAGCCCGCCGTCGCCGTCGTCGACACGAAAGTCGTCACGAATTTCAAAGACGACGCCCTTACCGACGCCGTTTTGCATTACGAAGTCACGTTGCAGAACAACACGCGCGTCGCGCAGGAAGGTTCCCTCGCCGTCGCGATTAACGTCCTCAACCCGACGAACGCCAATCTGCGCAAAGACGTAGGCGGCGCCGCGCCAAACGAGGGCGTCAGCGACGAGTTCAAACTCGCCCCTCGCGAAACGAAAACCTTCGTCTTCGATCTGCCCGTTAAAGCCCCGTTCCTGTGGTCCGCCGAAACGCCGTGGCTCTACCCCGCAAGACTCTCCGTCTACGACGCAGACTTCAACAAAACGCTCGACGCGCCCTTTAAAGTCGGTTTCCGCAAAATCGAAATCAAAGACGGCGAACTTCTCGTCAATAACCAGCCCGTCTTCTTCAAGGGCGTGGACCGACACGAACATCACGCTTTCTCCGGGCATACGGTCACCAGAGAGGGGATGCTCGAAGATATCGTTCTGATGAAGAAACTCAACGTTAACGCGGTTCGTACGTGTCACTATCCGAACGATCCGCGTTGGTACGACCTCTGCGACGAATACGGGATTTATCTCGTCGACGAAGCGAATATCGAATCCCACGGCATGGGCTACGGCAGAGAATCGCTCGCGAACCCGCCCGAATGGAAAGCCGCGACGCTCAATAGAACGCAGCGCATGGCGTACCGCGACCGCAATCATCCGTCCGTAATCGTTTGGTCGCTCGGCAACGAAGCGGGCAACGGTCCAAACTTCATGGCAAGCTACGACTGGCTCAAGGAGTTCGATCCGACGCGTCCCGTCCAGTATGAGCGCGCCGGTCTCGATCGCAATACGGATATCTACTGCCCGATGTACAGTTCGGTCGGCGCGATTATCGATTATGCGAAACGAGAAGCGCAGAAAACCGAAGGAAAGCGTCCTCTCATTCAATGCGAATACGCGCACGCGATGGGAAACAGCACGGGCAACTTCACGCTTTATTGGGACGCGATTCGCGAATATAAGGGGCTGCAAGGCGGCTTCATCTGGGACTGGGTCGATCAGGGACTCGCGATGCGCGTTCCGAACCAGAAAGTCTCCGACGTCTCGCCGAATCAGTATCCGATCACAATCGCGGGAGTTCTCGGTTCCAAGGACGAAATCGGTCAGATTTTCACCGGATGCAAGACCTCGCCCGCCAAGAGTCGACTTGGGCTTAAGGGTTACGCGATCGTCGGAGGCGGCGAAAACGCCGAGTCCACTGGAATCGGCGCCAATTACGCAAGCTACGCGAAGACGATTGAAAAACTCAACTTTACCGGAAAGCGTCCCTTCACTCTTGAAGCGTACGTTTGCCCCTATAACGGCGACCAAGGGCCCTATATCGGCAAATCAGACTACCAGTATGCGCTCAAACAAAAGGACGGCGGCGCGGAATTCTACGTTTTCGACGGTTCAAGATGGGTCTCCGTCCAAGCTAAAGTCGACAAGTGGCTGATGAACTGGCACGAGGTCGCCGGCGTCTTTACCGGCGAAGAGTTGATTCTTTACGTCGACGGCAAGGAAAAGGGACGCGTCGAATGTCCCAACGGCGTCGCCGAATCGCCTTATCCGATTGAAATCGGACGCAACTCGTATCATACGGATCGCGTCGTCGGCGCGCTCGTCGGCGCGGCGCGCGTTTACGATCGAGCGTTGTCGGCGGAAGAGATCGGTCAGAACTTCTACGAACGCGAAACCCGCGACGGTCTGCAACTCTTCGTCGATTTCGACAAGGCGAACGTCGAAAAGACCGACGAAGTCTATTACGGATACGGCGGTAATTTCGGGCCCGTCAACGTTCCGACCGACCAGAACTTCTGCATGAACGGAATCGTTTCCGCCAATCGCGTTCCGCACCCGGGCGCGCAAGAGGTGAAGCATTCCTACGCGAACGTTTTCATCAAAGCGGACGAAACGGATCCCGACGGCAAGCGTTACCTTGTCGCCAACGACAACTTCTTCCGCAGTCTCTCAAACGTCAAGATCTGCGCGTCGCTTCTTGAAAACGGCGTCGCGACGGTCGAAAAGACGTTCGTTCCCGGCGTCGATTTCGAGGATCCGGCGCCGCGTCAGACGACGACGCTGACTCTCGGCGACGAATTTGCGAAATTCGAACCGAAGCCGAACACGGAATACGTCGTCAACTTTGACGTCGTTCTCGTCGACGAAGAGGCGCTTCTCGCTCCCGGATATGTTCTCCAGACGGAACAGCGACGTCTGCCGATCTACGTCGCCGGAGACGACGTCTTCCGTCCCGCGGCGCCGGAAAACGGCTCCGAACTCGCAACGGCGATCTTCGACAAGGTTCAGCTCGACTTCTGGCGCGCTCCGATCGACAACGATCGCGGCGCCAACATGAGTCAGCGTCTCGGCGCGTGGCGCAACGCCGCGTATGAGATCGCGTGGGAGCCGATCCAAGAGACGGCGCCGGGCGTCTTCGAACGCGTCGGCAAGTTCCGATCGCTCAACGCGAAGATCAGCGAAAAAGTCTCGCTCGGCGAAGACGGCGCGTACAAACTCGCGTTCGCGCTCGAAAAGGGCGAAGGCGTCCCGGATCTGCCGCGTTTCGGCGCCTACTTCCTCGTCGACGGAGATTCCGAAGTTCGATACTACGGACGCGGTCCCGAGGAGAACTACTGGGATCGTAAAGACGGCTCGCCTATCAAACTCTATGAGACGACGTCCGACAAAACGTTCGTCGCGTATTCCGAGCCCGGCGAATACGGCGCGCGAAGCGACTGCCGCTGGATCGAGGTCGTCGGCAAAGACGGCGCAAAGATTCGCGTGACGGCGCTCGACTCCAACGGAGTTAAGACGGACGTGAACGGGGTCGCGACGATCTCGGCGTCGGTTAGACGGGCGCTCAATCGCGACCTTGAGGGCGTGGAGCATAACTGGCAGATTCCGCGCCGCGACTTCGCCGTCCTCAACGTCGATCTGCTCCAGCAGGGCGTCGGCGGCGACAACTCTTGGGGCGCGCTGCCTTATCCGCAGTTCCGTCTGAACGGCCGCTCCTACAGCTACGAAATCCTCGTTCAAGAGAGCAAATAGTCTTTTTCGAGACCGCTTTTTGAAATAGAAAGACCGCGAACCGCGCCGAACGTCGCGCGATTCGCGGTTTTTTCGTTCTTGATCGCTACTCGCGACGTTCTTAAGACGCGTCGCCGTCGCAAAACGGCGCCTCTATCTCACAATTGTCCGTGGTTTGATAGAGAAGTTCTCCCCTCGATATTTATCGACGATTTTTCAAACTCTTTCTGCGTTGGAGCGTCTTTGTCAGAAAGAACGTTACGAGTCGCAACCAAAGAGATATCTTTAGATTTCGGCTATTTGAGAGCGCGACGCAAGACGACGGAACGGCGCTTGTTGAACTTGACGCTTTACACAAGGCCGGCGATCGTTAGCGGCGCGATGCGGAAAGATCAGCCTAAAAAACCAACCAGACGTTGGCTGAAGGACGGTCGGCGTAGCTTTTGCAGTCCCCTTTTTTCGATCTGACGGATTCGCTCACGCGAGACTTTGCATTTATGCCCCAACTCTTCCAGCGTACGACTTCCCTTGCCGTCAAGACCGTATCGTTCCACGATAATCATTCGCTCTCGCGGGGATAATTCATCGAGCTCCTCACACAAGCGTTTGCGAAGTTCCTCACGTTGCGGGGCGTCTGAGGGATCGCCGATTCTTTGATCGGCGATCTGATTAATTAATGCGTCGCCGTCGTCGTTGCCGACGAGTTGGTCAAGACTAACCGGGACCTGCGTCGCCTGTTGTAGTTTAAGCGTTTTTGCCGGCGTCGTCTGAATCTGCCCAGCCACTTCGTCAAGCGTCGGCGCTCTCCCGTTCTTTCGTTCGAATTCGCGAGTTGCAGAGTAGAGCTTCTGGACGCTGTTCGTCGACGTTTTGATCACGCGATTTTTGCCAATCGCTCGCACGATCTCGTGCCGAATCCACCAAGTCGCATATGTGGAAAATTTGTAACCTCGTCGATAGTCGAACTTGTCGACCGCGCGCATAAGCCCGACGTTCCCGTCTTGGATCAAATCCATATACGGTAGTCCACGATTGCGGTACTTATTCGCGATCGAAGCAACCAGACGAAGGTTGCTATTGGCTAGCGTATCCCTCGCGCTGAAGTATTCAGCGGCTATTCTTCGCGCTTTCGCGACATGGCGGCGAAGACTCGTCGGCGTCTCTTGCGTCGTCTTCAAAATACGACGCTGTTCGACAATCAAACGACGTAGTTCGCTTGCGGGAGCCTCCGACGCCCTACTCTTCGCGATTCGCGTCTGGAGCTCGTCAACCTTTTTACAGTAGCCTTCGAGCGTCGAGAGCAACGTTTCGAACCGTAGTTCGTCAACTCTAATTTCTTCTACAAGGCGGACGGCGCGGCGACGGCGACAAGCGAGATCGATCCAGGCCTTTTTGCGAATCTCAGACGGTTGAGATTTGTCCGTCGCGATCTGATAATCGCTCGCGTTGCGTTCCCGGATTTTTTCGAGGGTCGCGAGGTTCGCTGCTGTTCGAGCAGTTCGCGCCTTACGCTCTGCGTTGCCGTTCTTTTTGGACGCTTTCCGGCGTACGAAGAACGCGTTCGTTCCGTCGCCGTCGCGAAGCGCGTCAGGATCGCCGCCGAAATTCAGGGCGGAACGGGCCTTGTTATTATCAGAGCTACGGATCATGTTCGTCACGCTCGAGAGAACGAAGTCGTAACTCAAAAACATTTTGCGAAGCTTTCGCCTTGTCAAATCGAACTGACGCGCGTATTTAAGCTCTTGCGCGCGCGTCAGTAAGGGAAAGACGCCAATCTGATCAAGGTAAAGACGCGCGGATTTGTCCAAGTCGTCATGCAGACGAAGCCGATCGCCAACGTTCATTTCCATGTAGACGCCCTTCAATATGAGAAATACAGCGGCGATCTATTTCAAATCGCCTCTTTCTAAATCAAGATATTTTAATCGTTAAGAATAAATCACTTCTGATTACGACGCCCTCTCGAAAGTAGTCTAACGCCAGACGCCGCCCTCCTCGCGCGCGAAGCCGAAAATATCCCGAACCGCTTCATGCGAACAGCGTCTCTTCTCCATTGGAGATTACTCGGAAGCGAAAGTTTCAAAACCTCGTCTCCTTTTTCTCGAATGCGACCTACCCTGCGCTTCATTAACTGAATCACTATTCCGCAAAGAGTTATGATTTTTTAACCCAAGGATTTTTAAGAACCAAAAGTTCTCTTTTTCCCGTTTCGTCGACAATGACGGACTTTCGTTGTCGAGAGGAGCCGCCCCCAAAAAGAAAACCTTGTCGACTGCAAAAAGACGGAACGGCAGAGGACCGCGCCCGCGACGGTTCGATTACCCGAACCGTCGCTTCGACCAAACGCTAAAGTTAAATTTGTTAAAACAACGCAGAGTCTATAAACTAAATCTGCCTAAAGAAAAATCTTCGAACAAGACGACAGGCGACGGTTCGATTACGCAAACCGTCGCCCTTTCAATTCAAAATACCAGAAACTTGGCGTCTTAGACGGCGAGAGAATCAGTCGAGGAACCCGACGAGCTCTTGGCTCCGGCTAGGCTGCTGGAGTTTGCGCACCGCCTTGGCCTCGATCTGTCGGATACGCTCGCGCGTGACCTTGAAGATGTGTCCGACCTCTTCCAACGTGTAGCAGTACCCGTCGCCAAGGCCGTAACGAAGCTTGATGATCTCGCGTTCGCGGTAACTCAGCGTCTTGAGAACCTTATGCAATCGTTTACGCAGATTCTCGTTCTGAGCCAGATCCGAAGGATTGCTGGAACTCTCGTCGGGAATCAGATCGCCGAAATGACTGTCGTCGCTATTGCCGACCGGTCGGTCGAGACTGATCGGAAAACGCGTCATCTGGAGAATCTTTCGGGCGTCCGCGATCGACGTTTTAGCGGCTTCCGCCGTTTCCTCGAGGGTAGGCTCGCGTCCGTTCTTTTGCGTAAGCTCGCGCGTCACGGAACGGAAGCGCGACATCGTTTCCACCATATGGACCGGGATACGAATAACGCGGCTCTGATCGGCGACCGCGCGCGTAATTGCCTGACGAATCCACCACGTCGCGTACGTGCAGAACTTGAAGCCGCGACGATACTCGAACTTATCGACCGCGCGCATGAGTCCCGCGTTCCCTTCCTGGATCAGATCTAGGAAGGAAAGACCGCGATTCCGGTACTTCTTCGCAATCGAGACGACCAGACGAAGGTTGCCCTCGGAGAGCCCCTTCTTCGCGTTCTGATACTCGACGTAGATTCGACGCGCCTCCGCGACGCGATTCCGCAGGCTTGTCGGCGTCTCCTGCGTCATAAGCAGGATATGACGACGCTCCAGAATCCAATCGTTCCGAGCGCTCGCAGGCGCGCCCGAAGCTCGATGGCGATCGATGTACGACTGAAGCTCGTCGACTCGTTTGCTATAGCTTTCAAGCGTGTCGAGCATGTTTTCGACGCGCTGATTGCGCAGTCCCATTTCTTCGACAAGGCGGACGGCGCGGCGACGGCGATATGCGAGATCGTCCCACGCCTTTTTGCGAACCTCAGGCGGGTACGACTTGCTGAGCGCGACTTGATAATCGCGCGCGTTACGCTCCCGAATCTTCGCGAGCGTCCTGAGGTTTTCGGCCGTGCGCGCAAGCCTCGCGTCTCGTTCCGCCTTTGTTTCCTTGTTCTCCTTCTTGCCTTCCTTTTCTTTCTCTTCGTTTCCGTCGAGGCCGCCGTCTACAACGTCGACCTGCTCGTCGCGAACCGCGTCCGCCGCTTCTTCAGGCGTCAGCGCAGACTTCGCGTTCGGCGTCTCCTTTTCATAGGCGCGACGAATTACGTTAATCGCCCTCAAAAGGATGTAGTCGCACTCCAAGAGCTTCGACCGAAACTTGAGGCGCGACACCTCAATCTGGCGCGCGAAGGCAATCTCTTGTTGACGCGTAAGGAGCGGAATCTCGCCCATCTCCGAGAGATACTGACGAACAGGATCGTCTGTTCCAGGATCGTCGTCAGAGGAGCTGGAATACGTCGACCGACCCTCGTTCACGTCGGCCTCGTCGTCGAAATGGACGCCGCCTACAGAGGCATAGCCGGAATCCGAATCGTCGTCCGGCTCAAAGTTCTCCTTCAAAAAGGAGGTCTCTTCGACGTACTGATTCATCGAATCTTCGTTTTCGTCGTAAGCGTCTTCGTCGTACAAAACTAAGCTCCTGATTAATGCAAGATTGAACAGCGCGCGAAACGTCGATCGTCTGGGGACAGATCGGCGCAACGTTTGCGGTCGACTTTTCCAGTCGCCTGGAGAGGCGCGAAAAATCCTTTACTAAATCGACGAAATCGCTCGGCGATTTGGCAAAAAACCTCCGACTCTCGACCCTCATTTGCCTCTTTTTGAAAATTCGCCCGACAGAATCGAACTGCGACAAACTTTCAACACAAGCGACAAACTACAAAACATTCGCGCATTTTACCCAACCGTCTCATCGAAACCGCGTCGGGCACACCCAAAACGCCAAAAAGCGTCGCTCCCAACCGGGGCGCGGCTCTTGCGCGGAGAGGGCTGAAACGGCGCCGCGACTCAAAGTCGCGTTTGCGTTCTACGCTATTTCAATTTCTACCGCTCTCTATAATACGCTGATTCCACGCCAACCCGTCAAAAATTGACGCCATAATTGCAAAAAAAGTGGAAAAAAATAACCTTTCTAACGATTTTATGAACGCAAGTAACAAAACCGGCGCCAAATCGCCTGCTCTGATTCCTCACGCATGTTCGACGAACAGGCGTCGAACACTCCCCCGCAGAAGAACAGAACGTCGCGACGCGCAAGGTCGGCGTCTCCGTCTCCCCTTTCGTTCAAAAGGCAATCCTCCCCGCGCTGAGAACAAGTTGCTCTCCGACTCGGGGTTTTAGGTTTTATTTGGGTGAAGAACTCCCAACCGCTCCCAGAAGAGAGGGCGGCGAACATAAACACTAGAGCAGAACGTTCGATTCGCCATCCTTAAGACGCAACGTTCCGTCAGGACGAAATAACTCGGCACGGCCGACGCTCTCAAAACTATTGTTCGCGAACCATGCCTAACTGTAGCAAACGGAATGATAGCTCAAATTTTTTCGCCCGTCAAGGGGTTTCATAAAGAATCCTAAATTTTCTTAAAAATCCAAAAAATTTTAGGAAGTCTTCCGCGAAACGAAACATGCGAGTTCTTTCTTTTACCCAGATATTGCAAATTCATAAAAACGTTCCCTCTTCCGACAACCTCTGTCGGCGCGTTTTTTATCGAACGCTAGGACTCTCGTCAAATCAGCGCCGTCGCCGGCAAAGACGGAATATCCCTTATACCCAGTATGTCAAATATGAAAAACGACGACAGGAAAAACGATTTTTTCTCATTCATTCTTCGAAAAACGCGTCAAACGAGTCTTAACGCTTACCTTTACCGACGCGGTCCTGGGCGCTATAATGGCGCAGACGGAGCGTAGATCACGCGGGAACGTCCGGTCCGGTAGCGACTCTAACCAGAGTCGGGGTTCGCGGCGTTTTCGCACGTCGCGCGCTCCTTTGCGTAGAATTTGCCGCTTATCCAAACGATCGACTTCCGCGGCAAATCGAAATCTCGCGAACGATGAAAACTGAGGAATAATATGAGTTTGCGTTATCGATTGCCTTGTGAAAAGTGCGGTCGCGTTCACCCTGTCGAGACGGGACAGGCAGGAGGCGTGATCTTCTGCGATTGCGGCGTTAAGATTCGCATCCCCACGATGCTCAAAATTAAGCGACTGCAACCTTGGAACGAAGTGGAAACGGTCGAAGAAAAGGACGACGACGCTGAAAAATCGCAATCGAACGCGTCCGAAAGCGTCGTTTCAACGCCGGACGCGAAGTCCGACCTCGCTAAAGAATCGGCCAAAACGGAAGTCGCCGATAAGGACGGAAAGAAGAAGGGACGACTTTCCCCAAGGCGTCGCGGTCTCTTCATCGTCGCGTCGATCTTTTTCGTCGTGAGCGCGTTTTTTGTCGCCGGCGCCATAAAGACGCCGCCGCCGATCGCCGTCTTCTATAAACACATCGACTATCGACTCGGCGACGGACGCCGAATTCGACGCGATACGACGCCGGTCACAAGGGAAGATTTCAATTTCTACTTCTTCACCGACTACAGCGACCCGAACAAGCGAGTCTACCTCGTCGACGACGAACTTATCGATCGCATGAACCCGTTTGTCTGCGTTCAGTATTTCCAGAACGTCAAACAGCTCGAAATGAGCGACAACTTCTATGAAAACTACGAGGCCGTCAAGACGAAACGTCTCCTATTCCTCGTCGGTTTCGGATTGCTGGCGCTCGCGTCGCTCGGCGTCGCGATGTATGCGCTCTTCGCCAAAGAATCGCAAAAACAGGTCGGAACCATGCGCGGTTCCGATTGGCGCTAACGGTCTCGCCTAACGCTATGTAATCGCAGGACGTCCGCGCGTCGACTACGACCCGACGCGCGGTAGTTTTGACGTTAGGAGAGATTCTAAACGGCGTACGTCCTTTTTCACAGGAGAATTATTATGGCAACGCGTAGCGCCAAATCAACGACGACCGCGACTCCGCGCGCGAAAGTTAAAAAACGTTCGACGGAATCGAAGACGAAATCGTCGATTAAGGAAACGCTGTCGATTCAAAGCGGCAACGGGGCGGGTCGACCGGGTCGGGGCCGTCCCAAGGGATCGGGCAAATACGGAGAGCCGACAAAGGCGATTCGTTTCCCCGTTTCGTTGCTCGACCAAGTCGATTCTTTCGTAAAGCGTCGCGGGTACGTTTTTCCGCTGTACAGCAACCAGATTCAGGCGGGCTTCCCCTCCCCTGCGGAAGACGACGTTCCCTTTGAACCATACGACCTCGGCGCAAAGCTGATACCGAACCCGGCGTCGACCTTTTTTATCCGCGTGACGGGCGAATCGATGCGCGACGCGGGAATCTTTCCCGACGACGTTCTCATCGTCGATCGCAGTCTTGAAGCGAACAACGGCGACGTCGTCGTCGCGGCGATCAACGGCGAATTTACCGTAAAACGATTGTTTCGTACGAAGAAACGCGTCGAACTTCGTCCTGAAAACAGCAAGTTCCGCCCGATTGTCGTCACGACCGACATGGACTTCATCGTCTGGGGCGTCGTCAAGACGGTCATTCACAACCTTTAGCGCCCCGCTTTTCTCCCGACGTCCGTAATCTTAAAACCGTGACCACGTCCGCTAACGCCAACGCGACGCGCCGACGCGAAGCGTCGCGTTGGCGCGCCCTATTGGGAATCGAGTCCGATCCTTCTCGCGCCGCTCTTTCAGCGTTGACTCGACGCTTCTTCGACGCCGAATCTGAAGGCGACGATTCTTTCCGACGCTGGCGGACTCTTTGGCGCGCTTCTTCCGCGACGACGTTCAACGCCAAAGCGCGCGCGGCGTTCGAACCGTATCGCGCCGCGCTCGACGCCGATTCTGCGACAAAGCTCGATCAGCTTGGCGAACCTGATCGACTCGAGGCGCTTCTCTTCCTCCTACAAACGCGCGTCGCCCAGACCGTTCTCGCCGTCGTCGCGATCGATTTCGCGCTCGACGACCTGACGCTTGACGGCCTCTTCGCGCCCTTTCCTTACGCTTGGGGCGCGTTCGTCCGCCGGCGTCTCGGTCTTGACTTCAACGCGATTCAAACGCTTCAACTCCCCGAGACGGCGCGAACTCGCGATCCTTTCGGTTCGGTTTACGAGAGTTTCTTCTCGGCGCCGCTTCGTCGAACGCTTGGGGAATTCTACACCCCTCCCACGCTCGCGGAATTCCTCTACGCGAGAGCGTGTTCGTTACGCGGCGCTTTCGTCGGTCGCCGTTCCGACGCCGTGCCGACCGTTCTCGATCCGACCTGCGGCGCGGGCGTCTTTCTAACGACCGCCGTTCGCGCCGCGCTCCGCGACGGACGCGCGCCTTCCGACGCGCTTGCTTCCGTTTACGGAAACGACCTGAATCCTCTCGCCGCGCTCGTCGCCCGCGTCAACCTCCTCTACGCGGCGTTCTCGCAAAGCGACGCGTCGACGCCGAAGCGTCGCCGTGCCGCACTTGACGCGCTTATACAAAAGAACGGTTCTCGCGCCGACGCGCTTCTCCCCGTCGACGTTCTCGACGCCGTTTCGCTCACGTCGCCGATTTCAGATTCAAAAGCTGTCTCCGAAAAGCGTCGGACGCAGAAATTCGACCTTGCGCTCGGCAATCCTCCTTGGATCGCATGGGACAAACTTCCCCGGGAATACCGTTCGAAAACGGCGTCAAGCTGGCGACGCTACGGTCAGTTCACCCTTTCAGGTCGCGAAGCGCAGTTTGGCGGCGCGAAGAAAGAGCTCGCCGGACTCGTGGCGACGATCTGCGTCGCGGAACGACTCAAAGACGACGGT
>Ga0256407_10008994_pt1 | contig 14422 bp, 13 predicted proteins | sample RumenRJG_04DNA_FD_193489 | JGI IMG/M metagenome (GOLD analysis project Ga0256407, IMG submission 193489) | Bovine rumen microbial communities from Lethbridge, Alberta, Canada - RJG_04 | ecosystem: Host-associated > Mammals > Digestive system > Stomach > Rumen | place: Canada: Alberta... | reverse complement strand
CGGGATTCCCGGGATTCCCGGCCTCTTCCGATATTCCTGCCCTAATGGTTTTTCTCCGATTCCTTGCCTTCTCCGATATTCCTGCTCTGTTGGGTTTTCTCCTTTTCGAGCCCGGCGAAAAAGGAAGCGGGATCCGGACAAGGCCTATCAGTGTAAATACTCCCGTCCCGATCAGAGTGATATGCATACCACTTATACTGAGTATATGGACAATGCCCGCTCCCTGGTAGAGTTCCTTTGTCTCCTCATCCAGAAGTCCTTTTTCCCCCAGGAGCACTGCCTTCACGACCGGAGCGTTTTCCGTGGAAAAAATGCGGTCAGCCTCGGAGGATAGAATCCTTTTTATGCTGTACAGAGTCGCTTCCATACGTTCTGTCGGCTGCGAAACTGCCAGGATCTCAGCGTCCCGGACAGAAAACTCCACCCGGAGAATATGATAATACCGACACAGGTCAAAAGTTCCTTCATTGCGGGCACGGCGGAAAGGAGACAGCTTTCCTCTGACGCGGACTCTGGCACTCATATCAGCTGCAGGTTCCTTCTCCATTACACACAGCACCCGGGATCTTTTTTCGAAGCCAGAGCCGGGACTGACCGGCCAGAAAACACTCCCGCTTTCTCCTGTGCCATTTAAAGACAGATCAGCACTTCCGAAAGCAGGTTTGACACTCCCAGAAGCAGGTTTAGGACTCTCCTTTCCCTCTATCTCATTGAGGACCAGTTCAGACAAAATCACTTTCCATACAATTCGTTCCCCTTCCAGCGCCGGCTCCATGCTGCAGATAGTGCCAGTCAGATCCACCGTACTGCCACGTAATGTTTCATAGTCACGTGGATCCCACGGAATGATCAAAACAGAAATACCGATAGCAGCTGCTACGGCGGCAAGGACAATTAACAAGGGTCTGCGCATTCTTCTTCCTTCCGTTCGCTGAATCCTGGCGGCTAAATATTTATGCATCAACCGAAGTGTAACCCGCCTGCCCCAAGGCAGCAATCCTGCCTGAGAACTTAAATTACTTAACTCCCTATTCTAGTGAATTCAGTACAAAACGTTTCAGTATTTAAGAAGAATGAGCCGAAACTCCACGTCTGTCTCCCTCACCAACAGTCCCTGAATCACAAGGGACGAAAAGACCTCCGGCACCAGACCAGGACCGGGGTCTTTTTAATAGAATTAAGAAAGTCGATCCGCACAGTTGGAGCAAAACTGCACTCCAATCCATGCAGATCGACTTTTATAACTGTTCATAATAGCGGTACAAAGTCCCTGTGAAAGGCAAACGTCATGCCTGCTGCGTGTTTGTATCGATGATCGCCTAATCAGAGATTGTGTCAATGCACTATATCGGGCAAATGGATAAGAGAGTATGTTAAATACCTTCAAAAAGCAGGGTCTCTACTTGGGGTATCATTTCCATTATTTCCTCCTCAGTTTTAAGATCAAGGACAGGATTTTGCGAAAGACTCAAAAAATATAGTTTTTCCAGGTTTGCCAGCGGAGTGATGTCGTTGATCTGGTTATTATCCAGAAATAAAGTACTTAGGTTCGATAGGTTTGCCAGCGGAGTAATGTCTCTGATCCGGTTATTATCAAGATGTAATACTTCCAGGTTCGTCAGGTTTGTCAGTGGAGTGATATCATCAATCTGGTTGCTGTTCAGGTACAGATCTGTCAATTTTGAAAGGCTCTCCAGCGGCGTGATGTCACTAATATGATCGCTCTGCAGGCTTAAGTCCTTAAGGTTGGTCAGATGTGCCAGAGGAGTAAGGTCGTCAATGCAGCTATCCGACAGACCCAGGGCTGTCAGATTCGTAAGGCTTCGAAGAGGTGAGATGTCTCTGACATTGCCGGATATGAATAGACACGACAGGTTCGTTAGATTAGCCAGTGGAGAAATGTCATTGACCTGATTGCCGTAAAGACTTAGATATGTCAGTTCTACAAGGTTTTCCAGAGGACTCACGTTGTCGATCTGATTATTGTCCAGATATAATTTATTAAGATTAGTTAATTTCTCCAGCGGGGCGGCACTGCTGATCTGGTTATCGATAAGCATGAGATCCGTCAGGTTCGTCAGGCCCGCCAGCGGGGAAGTTTCTTCGATCCTATTAAATGACAGAGTCAAATCCTCCAGTTTCGTTAGTTTCTGCAGCGGAGTGATGTCCTCGATCTGATTGTCACCCAGATTTAAACTTGTCAGATCCGTCAGGTTTGCCAGCGGTGAGATGTCACTGATCTGGTTGCCAAACAGATAAAGCTCTGTCAGTTTCGTCAAGCCTGCCAGTGGGGTGATATCACTGATCGAATTATAGGGCAGCTTCAAGACCTTCAGATTTTTAAAAGAAGACAAACCTGTGACATCATTAATACCTAATACTGTATTGTCAGAATAATCAAGAGACTCCAATAGTAAAGCATCCGCCTCAGTGATTTCTCTGTCTCCTATTCCCAGAGAATCCTGGAGGATCTTTTTTAATTCGGGATCTGGTATTTCTATGATGGGATCGGGTTCAATCCTGTCGTCAGAGAATTCTTGAACAGAAGCAGAAGCACTGCTCTCCTCCGCTGAGACTGCTGCATTACTGCTATCTTCATTACTGTTATCTTCAACAGGAGAACTGTTTTGCGTTGTACATGATGACAAGACAGCAAGTGCAGTAATAATACATCCGATAACAAATGCGATAACCCTTAAATTGATGCGGGGGGTTGTGTCTGTCAAAACATTTTCTGGTGTTGACCGTTCTGCATTGGTGCTTCCTGACAGGCTGTTACACCCAGATGGAGCGGAGATCTCCCGGCTGGTTTTTTCATAAGGTGATCCTTGTGATTCCGATGTTTTGTTAAATAGCATTATTGAACTCCTTAACAGAAAGATTATGGTGTTGGACTGCTGCCGGGAATACCATTGCTAAGCCTTTCAAGATATTCTTTGTGGCTGTTTTTTCTGGTTTTCCTGATTTTTCCTCTCTAGATCTTTTTCTTCCTCCACTCTTATTGTCTCAAGAAAATCCCTGGCTTTTGCCCCATACTTCTCGGACACCAGCAGCGCGGAGAATTCTTTTTCCCATTTATCAGAAGTTTAATCACGTACTATAAATGCATAACGCGAGAGAATATCCGGATCCTATGTGCGCTCACCGCAGACTTTCAGAATCAAAGTTCAACTTCACGTTCGTGATCAACGGCCTTAACCAGACTGGCAAGCAGACGGTCATCCGTTATATTCTCCGCCGCGGCACGAGCCAGGTCTTCATCTCCCCGGGTAACCGCCTGAACTACAACATATAAGATCTGTTCAGGCCGGGAAAGACTTCTCGCTGCTTTCAGGCGAAGATCCGGAAAAAAACACTTTGCTGCTATTTCAGCCAACTGTTCTTCATTCGGTTTCTTTTGAATATAACGCTCAATCTTGTTTTTATTCCTGCTTTGCCATATTGGACCAAAAAGACTCATGCCAAACGTCTCCTTTCATGGTTCGACCGGACTTGCTAATACTCTCTGGCATTTTCTGCCGACTGTTCATCTCGTCAATCTATCTGTTATGGCAATACTACTCCGTTGACCTTTTCTTATACGTGCAAACGTCAAGCACTTTTTTCATCGTTAGGTAAGAAGATTTTTACGTGAGCTCCACATCGTAAAAAGAACGCTGCAAGACGCTGATCCAGCTCATACAAATATCCCAGGTTGCCTGTCCCGTTACTATTGAACGGGGAGTATTTGACGTGGCTATATTTTTTTATCTCTTCTGTGTAATCCCATGCACTGATCGGATTATTGATATACGTATAATCGCAGTATACCAGAAAGCCTCTCTCGCCCTCAGCGAACAGTGCTCTCATGTTTCAGGTTCCACCGCCTTATCAACGTCCGTCATTTGATTATCCTTTTCATTTCCATCTGCGATTAAAGCGCTATTCAAATGCAGGATATTTAGATTTCCTCTCCAACACCTGACTTCATATCTCCCGGTAAGTTCTCTTCCCTTCCTCTCGCTTTTCTTCACCGCATTTTTTACAGCGATAAATATTGTAATGTTTGGTTATTTCATACTCAGGCTCACACTGACCGGATCCATTCAGAAAATATCCATCTTGATATTCATTTTCTATATCCGTACCGGATAATATCCACTCATGGTTCTCGCGGTAACATCTAAGGCATCTACAGCCAGTTGCATTCCACTGATGATCCTGGTCTCGTGTCTCTCTACAGACCTTACACCTGCAGCCTTCCCATTTATGAATTCCGAATGCGCATTTGATCTTCATAATGACTCCTGTATATTCTTTCATGATCAGACCCGGCTGTTCTTGAAGGGAATCACTCAAACTCAATCAGTCCCTTATCCAGGCACACTTTCTCATTGAGCTGCTTCCGACCAACTTTGCCAAACTGGACAATCAAAGAGCCATCTTTTCTCTTGACAATAATTCCCTCTCCGAATTTCCTGTGACGAACCTTCTGGGCTGGCTTGCCAGAACTCTTCTTCCCGTCATTCACACTATGCTTAGCGTTATACTCGGCATGTTCCGTAGATTTTATCACTGGCTAATTTATTCATTTTCATTCTCTGGGAAAAAGAAACTTTCAACGTTATCCAAAAAAGATTTGGCCCCTGTACACATCCCGAACATTCTTGCCATATTATTACAACTTTTCAGCTTTTCAAATTGTTCATCAGATAACAAAGAAGGATCCTCACGCAAAGCTCTTTCGACTATTTCAATCATTTCTACAGTAGAATCCAATTGCTTCAGTCTCTGCAAGAGGTTTTCTTTATCAATGCCACTGGATTCTCCTTGGGTAATTCTTTCCTGACGTTCTGCTTCTCTCTTCCTCTTCTTCTCTTCTTCAAGTCTTTTTTCTCCTGGTTCTAGCGCTGGTTAATACAATAGTCCTGGAAACTGACTACTTCATTCCTTTTCAGGACATCATTATCCACAATAGCAGCGAGAACAAAAGCTCCTGCTAAGTCAATCAGCTGAATCCTTCAATTCTTCCTTACTGTAAAAATAGATAGTAGTTGCCTTAAACCTCTCGTCTTTGCTGCCCTGCCTCCACTCTTCATATTTTTTATAATAATCGTCTACCGATTCTGTACTTGCCCTTGCGATCTCTCTTGGTTTTTCCAGGTATTTCGTTATTGAGAATAAGTTGTTAAAGATTTCTTCACAGGCTTCATCTGAAAGATCCTTTGTCCCGAAAGATTGGAAGCTTGCCCGACAGCTTTCGAGAGCCTCTTCGTGAAATCCGGCAAATTTGTTAAAGCCAAGCGGTTCAATATCCTGAACAAATTTGTGTCCATCATATTTTACGGAAATACAATGTGAGAGATGGCCGCTGGCAGTCATTCCTGTTCCAGTGCATAACGCGAGAAGCCTGGGGCCATCGTACTCATATAAAAAGATATCCGTCGATCCATTCCCCTGTTCTATAACATATTGTTCATTCGAATACGCCCCCGCTATGTTTAACACTGTATATGTATCTGCAACATAAACCTTTTTTTCATGAACTCAACCCCCTCAAATAAAAACGGGCTCTGCACCTTTTCGGTGTGGAAGTTTTAGATTTTTACTTTATATAGTGGATCATCCATTTCAATAGGGGAAAGTCTCCGGATAAGTGGCAAGCTCGTCAAGAAACGCAGGTGCAATTCTACCGTCTGAAAAACCCGAATCACCCATGGTCTTACCAATCTCTACACCATCCTCTGTGATTCTCAGCTGCATATTAGAGTATTTTATAAAGTACGTATCTTCGGCCTCAAAATTTACGGCAACAATCCCATTGCTCCGGTAATAGATGCTGTCTATTTCTTCCCCCTGCGCGATTTTCTCCTCTTCAATCTTATTTTTTACAGCTTCTATTCCAGGAATCCTGCAGAAGTCTTCCCAGGTAATGTTCTTTCCTCCGTACTCCCTGATATTTCCATGTTCATAGTAGAAATAGTATTTATTCCAGGTATGCCCTGAGTAAGTATTGCTATCTTTAGACCGGCCACTGTTATAATCCTCTCCTATTCCCTCTATCTCGCCATATTTATTTACGCTGAGTCCATTGATCTGTCCTGAGGCGTTCAGTTCATAAGGCTTTCCTCCGATCACCCCCCATAAGTACGTGCGTGTACCTGTTGCAAACACCTGATTCAGCGGCAATATGGAGTTCCCATCAAATTCCAGCACCTTTGGATCTTTATGATAGGGCCTGGACTGAGACATAACTTCTATCGCTCCGTCTGCATTCACGTACCAGAGCCGCCCTTCCATCACACCAGGCTCTTCATCCGCATGGGAGTCTGATGAATTCTTCCGGACCAGCGCAAACATTTCATTTGTTCCATTTCCGTCAAAATCGTAATACAGATTGTAGATTACATCTCCGCCGCTGGCCTTTTCAACAGCATCGATATAACTGTCAGCACTGTCTGTCAAAGTGCCGCTGTTTTCTTGCGCAAACGCATGAAGACATACTCCGCAGAAAAAATAAACAGCTATAGCAATGATCGGAATCATTTGACATATTTTTTTCAGCATGGTTTTTCCCTCACAACTGTTTACTGTTCATTTCCAATCATAGTTATTCAACCGTGAATATGGTCATATCTTCCCTGATCTCAGCTATGCGGATAGAAATCTCTGTATTAAAACGGTAGAGGCCGGAGGGAGTGGTTACAATGATTGTATATACCTTTCCGACTTCCAGATCATTCTCAAAGACCGGTCTTTTAGCTTTCTTTCCCTTTTCCATAAACTCATAGAAACAGGTTCCGGTGACAAGTTTGTACAGATCGGTATCTTCTATAGCCTCGCCAAAGACTCCGGCATGGGACAGAACCCATCTGTTGCTGTGTGATATATCACCGAAGTATTTCTTAAGGCTCATTTTGGCGCCTTTGTGGACGCGGAAGGAATTACAGGTGATATTCTTTAGCTTCGGCCACAGCCTGGCGCCGGCGTTTTCAAGCCCGGGCTCCGCCAGTATCTTTCTCACCTCATCGGCGCGTTCTTTGTCAGGAGTCAGATAAGCCCGGATCAGCTTTTTCTGAAGATTGGAAAGAGATATTTCACTTTTCACTTCACCTCTCTCCAGGTCCCGGCAAAGGCTTTCGGCATTTTCCAACATGCGCATAAACAGCAGATTGGCTTCTATAGCGGAAGTACAGATCAGCTGGTCCACGTCCCTGTTTGCAAGAGCCAGAAGCATATTGATGTACTCCACATCTTCTTTGTTTTCGTTATTCAGGAAATATACAAAATCAGGAGAAGTAAATGACGCGGGCTGCACCTCACCGTTATATCGATACGAATCCAGATACCCTGCAATGCTCATTTTGATCACACTGGTGGTCGACACCCCATCGTTAAATGTGTCGGTTGAGTAGATATTATTGTACCATACGAATACATTGCTCCCGATGATAGATTTAGAAAAGCAGCGTGTAAACTCTTTATACTGGCGTTCTGTAACCGGAAGATACCTGCCTGCAAGACTCATGGCATACCATTTCACCGGAGCAGCCGTGATGATATTTTTCTCTCCGATACTTGTGGCCAGATCGATCATGGGCGCATAATCCTTATACTTTGTGATCGGGACCTGCGACTGGTAGCCTCTTGGTGTGACGATATCTTCGAAATGATGCCTTCTGCCATAATCCGTCTGCTTGTTCTCTCCCAGAATGCTCATCAGATACATGACGCCGTTCCTTGACGTATCTAAAGATTCAATGCCGGATATACTGGAAAAGACCTGCTGGGGCAGAGTATTGAGCAAAGTGTTGAAAGGTTCAGGGAATCTCCCCTCAGAAACCGGCACAGTGTGGTTCAGGTATTCTCCCAGCCTGTCCTTCATCTCCCTCTTTACTTCAACGGATACATTGGGGTCCACCACATACCTGGAAAGGACGAAACAGATTGTCTTGATGATCACATTCGGATAGATCCCGTAATCATAAGCGCGTTCAATGATTTTTTCAGCGGAACTGATCATCACTCTGATCTCATCGTCTGTTTTGGATGCGCTGAGCATGGATCCCGCATTGATATAATAATTGTATCCTATGAGCTGCGGGCAGAAGCAGAATGTATCAGCGTGCATAATGACATCAAAATTGAAAAAAGCATCCTCCGCAATCGTCAGGCTTTCATCAAATCTGATTTTGTGTTTATTAAGAAAACGGCGGTCGTAAGCTCTTGAAGTGATAAAGAAAGGGAAGTCGTTATATACACTGTTTTTCAGGTACCCGTGTTTGTTGATAATGATCATTTCAGACGCCTGATTCCAGTTTACGGTCTCGGTGATCGGGGTCATACCCTTTTTCTCCAGCGTATATTCGCGTCTGAAGGCAATCGTCTGCGCTTTGGACTTTTTAAAGGCTTTCAGGATTTTCTCGACAGCATCGATTCTGTAATTATCGTCGCCATCGAGGAATCCCACATAATCCGCTGTCGCAAACTGGAAGGCATAGTTTCTGGGACTGGACGGTGTGTAAACGGTATTATTGAGTTCTCTGATCACAACATTTTCATAAGACCCGACCCGCTCTCTGACTGCTTTTAAGTGCTCATCGTCACAATTGTGGCAGATGATGATCCACTCTATATTCTCGAAGCCCACTGTCTGGCGCTCCATATAGTCGGCTGACCTGTCAAACATTTTCATGTCGACATTGTGAAAGGGTGTAATTACAGAGAACAGATATTTTTTCATTATGTTTCCTCCTGAATTCCCGGAGCCTTCGGGCGGAAATGTATTGCAGATATGACCTTTTGCTCAAAGGCATGGCGTAGTGAAGCAGTCGAAATACGTTAACGGAATCTGTACATGCCGCTGTCCCCCGCGGGTGTGACGTAGCGGCGCAGCGTCCTGACATCATGATCAAGATAAACCCTGACCAGGGCGTCTGTGCCGATCTCCTTCTCGATTTCCCTGATCGCCGGCTGGTATTTCAGATATCTGTTTTCCGGCATTACCAGGTCTTTGTAGCGGGGACCGCAGACCAGGCTGGTCAGATACTCTGTCAGCCCTTCGTTGATCCGGATCCAGGGGCGGCTTACGATCACGCCGGAGGACCAGACACCTATGGAAGGCTGGAATCGCGCCGCCCGGTGGATGAATTCATGTACCAGACGGGCCTCCGTGACGGGCAGCCCCTGGTCGTGATAGCAATAGATGCTTCCGTCCCGGAAATCACACATGGAAGGAGAATCATTCCAGAACAGTTCCCATCCCGCAGCGTCGCGGTAGCTCACATAATATACATTCCGGTAAATCGGATCCACTCTGCGCCCGGAAATATCCAGTCCCAGGAAGTATCTGTGGAGGTCTTCGTATCTGCCTCCCAGAATCCGGCGGATCTCATGTCTCTGAATTCGAATTTTCATATATTTCCAACCAGATAGAGACAGGGGACGGTTCTGTGTCTCCTCCGTCCCCTGTCTCCTACCGTCAGTCTTAATTCTCTTTGGTCTTGACGATATTGGTATTCTTCTGCAGCAGATTTTCAGAATCGAGCGAGTAATGTTCCATGAAGACAGGATGTTCCTCGCCGTCGATCAGAATCTGCACCTGCCCGATCGACGGCAGCTCTGTGAGAGAATTGACGATCGAATAGATCGCCACCTCCGGTTCTACCGAGTAGGGATTGGTGAGGAAGGTCTTGTCAAAAGTGATCGTGCAGATATTGTCGCGAGTCAGGACATTTACCACTTTGGTGCCAGCATTGATCGTGGGATAGTTGAAATCTCCTTTGGGTCCCTTGATGATCTGTTCAGCGACCAGTTTCTCCATAGGAATATTTCCGTTGTAGACAACTGTGCGGTAGGTGTCCACCAGCTTTTTCCCATCCTCGGACGCAAAATACAGGTGCATCTCAGTCCGCTCATAGTTGAGCATCTCGCTTCCGGAATTGTAGATAAACTGTTCCGGTGTCATATTCACGGACTTGTTGCCGCGCTCATCCACAAGCAGTGCTCCGTTGACGCGGATCGTTACCTTGTTAATGTCTTCGATTCCGCAGATTGTATTGACAATTGTCGCCCTGACGAGTTTCTCGGTGATTTTCTCCAGGTCCTTGTATCCCGCGGAACAATCGATCGTGATCGTGTTTTCCTCGATCGAATAGTTCTGAATCTTAAAACCTTTGACCGGTCCCGACAGGCCCTCCTCCGGATAGTCGAGTGCCATCTGTTCCAGAAGTTCGCCGGCCTGTCCCTGCGCCGTCCGGGATTCGGGTTCATACATTCTGGAGAGGATCCCTGTCCTGTTGGAATTGAGATAAAACACTTTCAGGGAATCTTCAGAAGAACCTCTCTTCGCACATCCGCTGATCATGCAGATGAAGTACAGGAGCAGACAAAAACAGGTAATCACGGTCAGGGAAGTCTTTCTTTTTTTCATGCGTCCACCTCCCCGCTGCTGTTCTCTGAAGTCCCCTTAAGGTTCTCCGTCTGCTGGTTCTCCTTCTGCAGATTCTGTGCCTGGGAATTCTCCTTCTGCAGATTCTCTTTCTGCAGATTTTCCTTCTTCGTATTCTCCGTCTGCCGGTTCTCTTTCTGCAGATTTTCCTTCTGCAGATTCTCCGTCTTCTGCTTCTCCTTCTGCAGATTTTCCTTCTGCAGGTTCTCCGTCTGCTGGTTCTGCTGATTCCGCCTGTTCTTTCCGTTCTTTACAACATTCTTTTTGTCGGGCTTTTCCTTTTCTGCCTTGGATTTCCTGCGGGACACATGGACAGTTTTTTCAAGGTACTTCTCCCGAGCGCTGCTGTTCCTTCTCACGCGGAGAAGACGGGAGATCTGCCTGCGCTGGTCACCGACCCGAAGTTCCATAGGCTGGGTGGAATATCTGAGCGGAATGCGTACCACGAAGGTAGTGCCCTCACCCTCTTTGCTGGTCATGGAGATCGTCCCGTGATGGCGCAGAATCGCGCTCTTTGTGATCGAAAGGCCCAGTCCTGTTCCTCCGATCTCCCTCGATCTCGACTTGTCGACACGATAGAAGCGCTCGTAGACCTTTCCCTGTGCCTCTTCAGGAATTCCGATTCCTGTGTCCTCGACAGTCATCTCAAAATACTGGTGGTCGGCGTCTATGGTGAGAATCACTCTGCCGTCGTCACGGTTGTATTTGATCGCGTTCTCCACCAGATTGTTCATGATCTGACTGATGCGGGTCGCATCGACCTCGGCAAAGACTTCCTTCTTGTTGACCAGGGTCAGCTCTATATTGCGAAGCCTGGCTATGGGCTTGAGTCTCTTCATGGCGGACTCAGCCAGCTCATTGATGTTCGTTCTGACCACGACAAGCTCGACGTCAGGCCGGTCCTCTTTTACCATTGCCAGAAGATCCGAGATGATCTTGTTCTCCCGGTCGATCTCATGATCGATATCTTCCAGGAACTCCCGGTAGACTGCCGGATCCACTTCATCTTCGGACAAAAGCGAGGCTGCGAGAACTTTCATGGAAGTCATGGGGGTCTTGAGCTCATGCGACACATTGGCGACGAATTCCTGACGGGACTGATCCAGAGCATTCATACGGCCCAGAACATTGTTGAAAGCATCCGCTATATGGATCGTCTCCAGATACTGCGGTGCACTGATCGGCTCGTTCGAATACCCTTCCTTGACCTCACGGATATCTCTGGACAGCACCTCAAAGGGCCGCACCAGGGCCCCGGAAATCAAAATGGAAGCAATAAAAACCACAACGAGCATCATGGCCAGCAGGAGCATGGCCTTCCTTCTGAGGATTTCCTTTGTCTTCTGTATGTATTCCGTGGAAGTGCTGGCGACCATGACCCCTCTGATCGTATTGGTCTGGGTCTTATAAGCCGAGGACAAGTCGCTCACGCGCACGGCCGAGTCCAGATCCCGCATGGACCTGGTCTCTATGATCGGCATGACGATCTCGATAAAACCGTATTTGGCATCATAATTTTCACTTCCGCCGCTCCCGTCCGCGGTAAGGCAGCTGATTACATCCTGTGACACAATGGTCTTGTTCTCCGAGAGTCCGTATGTATCTTTTATGACGGTCAGGTTGGGATCTACGATCAGCAGACGGCCGTCATACAGTGTCGCAAACTCCGAGAGCTGCGCGTCGACCAGCCCTGACTCCTGGTTGACCATATAATTGCTGGTGATCAGGTGATTGGCCAGAGAACGAAGCTGCCCTTTGACCCTCTCCACACGCACTTCCACTGCGCGCTTCTCATAATCGCGCAGAATGCCGTTCTGGACAAGGACACAGGGCACCACACCTACCACAAATATAATGATGAAAAAGATCACACGCAGACTCTTCAGAAATGTCAGCCTGTCCAGGATCTTTTTTAGCCTTTCTTTCATAAAAATCTCCGACTTGACCTGATCGAACTGCAAAAAGCAGCAGCGCTCCTGACACTTTCCATGTCAGGAGGGCATCTTTTGTTTTTTCGCTTTTCTCGGATTGGACCTGTAAAAGTGCCTGTTTCGCTCAGACCGGGCCTTTAAAAATACCTGTTTTGCTCAGACCGGGCCTTTAAAAATACCTGGTTCGCTCAGACCGGGCCTTTAAAAATACCTGGTTTGCTCAGACCGGGTCTTTAAAAATACCTGGTTCGCTCAGCTGGGTCTTAAAAAATGCCCGGCTCTCACCTCTCATGAGCCCGGAAATAATAACCGACTCCCCACTTGGTCTGCACATACCTGGGCTCGGAGGCATTGTGCTCGATTTTTTCGCGGAGACGGCGGATATGGACATCCACAGTGCGGACATCCCCGGGATAGTCCTTCCCCCAGACCATCTGCAGCAGCGTGGTGCGGCTGTAGACCTTGCCGGCATGTGTGGCCAGAAGTTCCAGGAGCTCAAACTCCTTGCTGGTGAGATTGATCTCCTTGTCAGCCAGAGTGACACGGCGGTTGTCCAGGTCCATTCGGAGGTCACCCACCTCGATGATATTTTCATCTTTGACCTCAGCCTTCCTGCTGCGGGAAGTGCGGCGGATGATGGCTTTGATCCTGCCCTTGACCTCCAGTGGATTAAAAGGTTTCGTCACATAATCGTCCGCCCCGTAATCCAGGCCAAGGATCTTGTCCATGTCGTCGCCCCTTGCAGTGAGCATGATAATCGGGACGTCGGAAAACTCCCTCACCTGCTGCAGCACTTCAAAACCGGAGAGTTTCGGAAGCATGACATCCAGGAGAACAATATCAAAATGCTTCTCCCTGATGGCATTGACCGCCTCTTCTCCGTCATAGGCGCAATCCACTTCATACCCTTCCTGCTGCAGGCTGTATCGAAGTCCCTTTACGATAATCCTTTCGTCATCAACGACCAGAACCTTTGCCGCCATTCATTTCTCCTTTTCTCTTCCGTAATTCTTAGTATGCAGTCCACTGCATGATTGTTTTTTTATGATTGCAAGCCGACAATTCCTGCATAACTGATGTTTGATTTTAGCTGTCTGCCGCTTTGGCAATTGATTTTATACAGTAATATAATCCTGCATCTTCCGGAAACTGTTCTCTTTGATACCTGAGACATTCATTATGTCTTCTATCGATTCAAACTTTCCGTTTTTTTCTCTGTATTCGATGATCTTTTTGGCTTTGCTCTCACCGATTCCGGGTATTTCCATCAGTTCCTCGACAGAAGCTGTGTTGATATTGACCCTGCGGACTTCGGCGGAACTGCTGCCGCTCTCAGCATCCGTTCTAAGGGTGTCCTCCCCACTGACAGGGCCGCGGGTGATTCCCGGACTGTCCATGTCTGCCGTGGAAAGAACAGCTCCCTCCGTTTTTCCGTTTTCGCCATCCTGCCTGAGCTTTTCCGCTTCTCCGACTGTAGGTACCCTGATCTGCCAGGAGTCCTCCAGTTTCATAGCGAGATTGAGGAAGGAGGTGTCCGCATCTTTGTCGAAGCCTCCTGCGGCTTCTATTGCGTCCCGGATCCTGCTGCCCTCAGGGAGGGAGTAAACTCCCTCTTTTTTCACCGCTCCGCAGACATGAACCGTCAATGTTCTCCGGCTGTCATCTTTCTCCTGCCCTCCGGTATTTGAAGCAGACGCGGGCTCTTTCCCGGATGCATCCTCCGGATTATCGGGGGACTTATCGGAAGGCTCTTCCTCTTCCGCAAGAGTTCCGTCAACAGGCTCCAGCACGGGCTGCGGAGAGCGGGTCCCACACCCGCACAGAAAAGAAAAAAGAATCACGACTACAGGCAGCATAAAGAGAAATCGCCCCGGAATGCCGGATGCACGGTTCCTCTCTCTTCCGAAAAATAAAGGTGCTGTATCCGCGCAGCCTGTTATTTTCCCATCAGTATGAAGCAAGGGTGTTTTCAGGCAGATATTTTTTATATATACTTTTTTTAAACAGAAAAAAGACATCACACAATGACCTCCGATCTATACTTCCGGCGGTTAATACACTG
>Ga0256407_10008993_pt1 | contig 14422 bp, 8 predicted proteins | sample RumenRJG_04DNA_FD_193489 | JGI IMG/M metagenome (GOLD analysis project Ga0256407, IMG submission 193489) | Bovine rumen microbial communities from Lethbridge, Alberta, Canada - RJG_04 | ecosystem: Host-associated > Mammals > Digestive system > Stomach > Rumen | place: Canada: Alberta | collected... | reverse complement strand
GAGCAAGACACCAACTCTGACAGGGTTATAGATTATCTGTGATATAGTCCAGCTAAGTGTGGGACCTACCCATGCATTATAAATCAGATATTTGTATAGTGTAACTGTATGAACAAGCACTACACATGTAATAGCCAATGCCCTCAGGGCATCAAAATAGAATATTCGCTTTGATTTCTTAATGGTGCCATTTTCCGCCATAGTATCCTCTTTGATTTATTTCTTACTTTAATCACATATAAACTTATTGATAGAAACAAACAATTAATATTTACATCAAATTTAACATATATAATATTTATTAATAATATCTCCTATGAAAACAAAATATATCCCGTTGAAACCCGCTCTACTTCAATCTCACATAAACCCTTTTATTGATATTGAAATTTTTATTGTTCAATATTACACTCACTTTATTTTTTCCCTTATCAAGCTTTTTGGAAAGGATTTTCAAAACGCCATATGAATTTGTTTTGGCAGTTACTGTTTTGTAATTGATTTTTACGTTGAATCTGGTGCTTTTGATAGGCTTTTTAGATACCTTATTAATGACCTTTATCTCAAGTTTGGAATGTTTTTTAACAATCTTCGGAGCAATAATCCCTGCGGATGCCCTGTAAATTGTGATTCCTGATTTTGACCTTTTGGATAGCTTAACCCAATTGTTGCCGGCATATATTTCAATGCCATGCTTTCCGACACCAAGCCTTGATGTATCAAATTTAATAATACCCTTTTCATCACTTTTGACATTGTATACTTTGGATTTTTTGCCTGTAAACACTTTTAATTTAAATTTTGCACCTGAAACAAGCTTGCCTGTTTTGGAATTTTTCACAGTTGCCTTAAATAGCCTTGAGGATTTATAGTGTGTGGTGATTCTTTTGGAAATCAGTTTGACAGGCGCCTTTACAACCTTGACACTAATCATATTATGAGTGCAGCTTCCGCAATCTATCCAAACATTCAAATTATAACTGCCCTGCTTAAGATTACCGGACACTTTAAAACTGAACTCCTTATCCAAAGGCGCATTGATCCATTTGGTTGTGTGTTTTTTGGGACCGGAGAACTGAATTTTAATTTTCTGATTATTGAAAAAATTCCATGGAGAAGTCACCTTGATTTTCAGGCCAACATCATTGTAATAATAGCCGGTCTGGGTTATATGAACATAGAATGAACCATAAACCACACTTCCCTTTGATGCACTGTTGGATATGAATCGGTTGTTTAGTGAATGCACAACTGCATTATTGTCGTAAACCGCACCACCGTTTTTCAAGGCGCTGTTGTGATTGAAAATTCCGTCTCTTAAATTGATTTGATTTTTGATAATATATATTGCCCCTCCTGAAACGGCATTATTATTATAAAAATTCAAATTGGAAAAATCAGATGATCCCAGATATAAAAATATGGCTCCCCCATTGCCATCGGCACGATTGTTATTGAAATTGGAATTTGCAATAGTCATTTTCACATTGTTTGCATATATTGCGCCACCGTTAACACTAGCATGGTTATTTAAAAAATTGCAGTCAATTATGTCTACTGTACTTTGATAGTTACTAAAGGGAACTATATTGAGCGCCCCTCCCTTAACTACATGATTTTCCTCAAAAGAGCAATTCCTAATCAGAGTGTATACTGCGGATTCCAAAGTTATGGTTCCTCCCATATATGTTACATGATTGTTTCTGAAAACACAATCTGATATTTCCCCTTTGCCCAACTCATCAATGTAGATTGCAGTGTGGCTTGGAGAGGTATTGTTTTCAAACAGACAGTTTTTTGCCAAAAAGGTGGATCCTCTATAGTTATCCCATTCATCATAGCTGATGACAAGAATTGTTGAAACGTGACCATAATTGTTTATGAATGTTGAATCATAGACTTCCAGGTTTGAATCCATACTGACAAGAAATACGCCGCCCATTCCAACCTTGAACTTGACCCATTCCAGATCGCTTATGCGAATGCTGGTGTTGTTGTCGAAAATGCAGTTGCATACATGAGTGTTTGTGGACCCTTCACAGTTGACCGCACCGCCATTGGAATTATACGCATAATTGCCATTAAATTTGCAGTTCTTTAAAGTCAAATTGGAATTTTCCGAAAGCAAAATTGCACCACCATTGCTTTTACTGAAACAGTTTTTAAATGTGGTGTTTTCGATTAAAACATCACAGTTTGACTCAATATGTAATCCTCTTGCCTGATGGCTGCCATCGATGGAATGACCATTTCCATTGATGTGGATATTTTGGGATATTTCAATGCCTTCAATATAATCGGAATCGGTTTGGTTGTCGAATTTGTAATCCTTGGTTAAATTTACTGACTGCTGATGATTTGATATTTCATCCGACAAATCTGAATAGGAAGTTGCATTTTCGGCATGAATTGAAGCCATGCTCAAAAATATGAATAAAACAACAAAAATAAACAAAATTTCTTTACTTAAAATTATGTCTTTTGATTTTTTAATCGAGTTATTCTCTTCCATATAAACAACCTATTATTCTTATATTAGATTATATTATAAAACTTTACAGAATTGTAGTTAAAATGAATGATACACTAAATATCATTTAATCTAAGTTTTCTTTGTTCTCTTCTACCATATCTTTCATAATGAAGTAGAGGATTCATCCCATGCTCTTTAACATCAGGATTACACATATGGTACTCATCCGTACTGAAATTAGGACCAGGGTTATACCCTTTAGTATAACCTACATGCAGATAATGATAAACGGGATCATCATATCCATTAAAATCATCATAGGTGTCCAAATACCAATCTTTATCAAAATATGGTGAATTTGAAATTAAATCATAATCTTTTTGATGTTGCTCATCAGTTAAACACATTCTTCTTCTTTCTTTTCTGCCAAATAACTCATAATGGACCAAGGGATTTTCCAAAACCCTTTTAACATCATTATTGCACTCAAAGTATTCATGCGTACTGAATTTCATACTTGGATTATACCTTTTTTTATATCCAATGTGCAGATAATGATTGACAGGGTCCTCATCTTCATCTAAAATATCATAGGTACTCTCATACCACTCCTTATCAAAATAAGAAGAATTCAAAATCAAATCATAATCTCGTTTATTTTTTTCTTCAATAGAAAATATCCTATTTTCTTTTCTTCCATATTGCTCATAATGAATCAAAGGATTCAAACCTTTCAATTGAACATCCCTATTACAGGTATAATAATCTTCAGTATTGAAATTAGGACCCGGACTAAATCCCCTTTCATAACCAATTAACAAGAAATGAACAACAGAATCCGTATTTTTTTCTAAGTTGTAAGTATCTCTATACCATTGATCATCAAATAAATCTGAATTTAAAACTTTAAAATAGTCATTCCATTTAGGAAAAATCTTGTTAAAATTAGTTTCTTTTAAAAAATAATAAAATTTATTTGCTTTCCGCCTATATAACTCATTTAAAATAAATTTAATTTGATTATAAATTGACATTTCTATGAGTGTGAAAACTCTTTCATACTGCTTTAATTCAGTTTTATGCTCTTTGAATGTAAAAATGTAATCAAAATTTTCTAGATAAATCCATTTATCTATATCATCTTTAACAATCGCAATTTTAACAATAGACCCCTCATGCTTTAACATTTCAGGGTTAAAATCATAATCATCACAAATTACAATTTCTTTGGAAAAACTACTGCTTTTCTTAAAAGAAAGTCTGAATTTGAATTTCTTAATAAAAATCTGAATAAACTCAGTTGTAAAGTCTTCAACATCTTCATAGTCTTTTAATTCCTGAAAATCAACAAAATTATGTCCTAATAAATCATTATCTTTTGTAAAATATGAAATATTGAATGATTTATAAATATGTTTATAATCATATTCCATTACATCATAAGTAAATAAATAATGTTTAGTATTTTTTTCTTTTAAGTATTTTTTTAAAGCTGAATCTCCCGCAACTAAACTAAATAAATTATTTTTAATTGATATAAAATCACCAGCATTGTTAATTAAATAAATTTAATTTAAACTTTACATAATTATATAATCATCATAATATTTAAATTTAAAAACGATCATCCTAATTTACAGAATATTTCTACTTAAAAAATTGATAATTTTTCTTCTAAATGTTAATAACATTTAATAGTATTGTTTCATCATATTCTCACTTATCTTCAATATAATGAATTAACTGATTAAGGGCATTAAAATTAAATCACTATTCAGTATATTCTTTCATAGAAATGATATTTGCCCTTATGGTACACCTCTTCATAATTAACATTATCCAATGTTTTTACTTCCGTAATTATATAATCATAATCATCCGGATTAAATTCGGTTACATCTTCTCCCCACTTTAAGATATCCTTATTCAAATACCATTCAAAAATCCTCAATTCCCTGTATCCCATGAAACTTTTAGATTGATAATCATTATCATATTCTTTAATAAAATCACAAAAATCAATCCGATCCAAACCATCTTCATTAATTTCAACAGTATTTGTAAAATTGAATACCATAACCAAACACAGGATAATTAAAATGATTGGAATTACTTTAGATAATTTAATTCTTAAATCTGATTTTGAATTTCTTAAATAATTAAAATTGTTTGACTTAAGTTTTTCTTTTAAACTATTTTCATCATCAAAACCAGTATTTATAAATTCTAAAATATAATCAAGAGCCAAAATTACAAAATAAATAAAAGCAGGAAATGCCGGCAGCAAATATCTCAAACATTTAATGTTGATAAATGATACCACAACAAGATAAAATGAAAATAACGCAAAGCTAATTATAGCTAATGAAAAATTGTCATGATTTATAGGGAAATTCTTACATAATGACAACAATATTACGCATACCATCCATAATGCAAATAAGGTAATCATATAATTTTTTTTAAATCCTAATACTGCTACAATTAATAAAATCAATATTGAACATGAAAAAACTATAAAAGAAAACTTATCTCGATATTTAATATGTTTAAAATTTACTTTAAAGAAATCATAATTCTTAATATAATTAATACATTTTAATAATATTCCAATGAAAAGTATTCCCATTATTAAATAAGCAAAGGGAGATGCATTGTTAAATATTTCAACAAAATTTTCATCAAATGAAATCAAGTTGCATGATATCATTTTTATAAAATTTTTTAAATAAAATAATTTACTATTAACCTGATTTACATCAACGGAGAAATTATATCCGCTAATTGATCCATTTGCCATTGAAAAATAAGAAAGATACGGATAATATCCTAACAATACTTTAAACATTACCAAAAATATAACAAAAGCAAGAATTACCGATGCTACCATCCATTTAAATTCCTGACTTTTAAAAAAATCAATTATTTTAATCTTAAAAACAGACCTATCTCGAAAGAACACCTCTATTAAATTAACAATATCATGATTTTTTAAAATATATAATAAAATTATAATAAAAATATATGCGGTCGCAAATCTGGTAAAGAATGACACGCAGAACATAACAGAAACTAATAAATAATATTTATAATCCTTATCCACCGCAGCTACCGTGAATATCAATGTCCATAAAATCATAGAGACCGCAGGAATATCCAACATTCCATTAGCAAAATAATATAATGTCAAAGACAAACTACTATATAATATTGCCCCTAAAAAACTAAGTAAACAAGAAAATCTAATTTTAAGAAAGGTATACATTCCAAAAATACCAAAAATACCAAAAATTCCCGTGATTATGAAAATAGAATTAATATTAATAAATCCTAATCTAAATAAAATTGCTGTGAAAAATATGATAACCGGAGAATTTTGAATCCATTGTCCTCCAGAAAGATTATGAAAATTTAATCCAGAGAGTTCAATTGCTCCAGCTAAATATGCATAAATATCAGGATTAAATGCTCCTCTCACTTGATGAAATTGAATCATATAAATTAAAAGCACAATACTGAAAAGTAGTAATGCAAATAAATATTTTTTATCATCCTTATTTAAATTTAAATCATAGAAAACTGTTTTAAATCTCATCATATCATTCTATAACTTATTCATGATTATAATTATCATGCTTAATAATAATAAATTTTAGGATTTAATTCTTTAGAAAAATTATATGTTTTTTATTCCAATAGGAAAAATAGGCAGATGTAATCTAAAATTTATTACTATAAAATCTACTAAAAATTCCACTTATACTCATAATCATTAGATTCAAAATCTTTATTATTTATTAACTGATAATTTTTACCAGAATTATTTATAACAACCGCCTCAGAAACATGATATATCTTCAATCCTTTTACATGTTGAACATATTCTGATAATAATTTAATTGAAAAATTTTCATTAAACTTATTATATGAATTTAAAATATCTCTTTTTATATAAGTACAGAAAAAGGAAGAATATTCCATTTCAATAACATCCCCATCATGAAATATGGGAATGTGTTGAACATTGTTGTATAATTCAGTAGTAGATATATCACAACCATAATCCACCCTTTTAACATAAGGCATACATTTTAAAACAACATTTGAATCTTTTAAAACTTCTTGAGAAACAACTAATCCACAATCATTTAATTCATAAGCATATTTTTGCATAGATTCTAATGAATTATGCATTAAAACAGCATTTTGATTTAGAAGTACCACATCCGAATTTTTATCAACATGAGCTAAACCTTGATTTACAGCATCAATAAAACCCTCATCTGACTTAGATTCAATAATTTTAATGAGATTACTATCTATACCATTAAATTTTTCAATTAAATTAATATTCGAGCAATTATTTGAAATTATTAATTTAATATCTTTTAAATTCGATTCTAAAATTGATTTTACGCAATTTTCAATATTAAAATCATTTTTGTAAATAGGAATTAAAATATTTATTTTTCTATCAAGAGAATAATTATCCGCAATAACTTCATTTTTATCAGAAATCTCTTTAATATAATCAGAAGATATTAAATTTGTTGTGCGGTTAGGCGCATGTAAATAGTAAAGTGAAAGTAAAACGGGTATTGAATAAATTTTATAATTATTATCAATTCTCATTATAAAATCCCAATCTTCAAGAGCATCATAGGTTTCATCAAAACCTCCAATAGATTCATAAACTGATTTTCTATGAGAAAATGAATTTATATCTATATAATTAGAATTCTTCAATAAAGATCTGTTAAATACTCCAAAAAGTATTAAAAAAGGATTTTGATCAATATTTTCAAATCTATATTGGGCGGTATATACTGCATCAGCATCAGGAAGAATTGAAAATGCTCCTACAACTGCTGCTAAATATCTTTTATCAAAAAGATTATCCGAATCAAGATAAGAAATTAACTCCCCTTTTGCTTCTTTTAAACCCGTATTTCTAGCACCTGCACAAAATTTATTTTTATCATGAAATACAACTTTTACTTTATCATGCTCAATTTTTTTCAATAAATCTGTTGTTCCATCAGTACTAGCATCATCAACAATGATTAATTCAAAATTAGAATATGATTGAGATAAAACCGATTCAATTGAATTCATTACAATGTCCTTCCTATTATAAACAGGCATGATAACCGAAATTAAAGGTTTATCTTCTAAATTTTCAGCAATTGACACTAAATAATCAGCAATGAGTTCCATAAATAAAAAATTATTTTTATCTGTTTTACTGAAAGGAGCAGAAATAGTAGGATTGTTATATTGTTTTATCAAAAACTTGTTAAAATTAGTAGATAAATTTTTAATAGTATTCAACTCGTTATTTTTATCACGTAATAACTTTTTATTTGTTTTCAATTCTTTTTCTAATTCATCAATCACTTTTGAGGATTTTTCAAAATTTTTTTTATAAAATTGATAACTATTGCTCTTATTTAATATTTTTTCTAAAATAAACATATTATTCCTTCATTTAAATAAATATAACACTAAATCACATTCTAGCATCCTATTATAAAATTTTATTAATTGAAGCATATATATTTTATTGGAAAAATCGTTAATTGTAACATTAACCTTTAATTTTATTCTTCTGAATATTTTTATCAAAATAATTATAATTTAAATGGTTTCATGGTTTAAAATTAGGCATTGATTTGAAAACATTTCTAAGATTTCAAATATGAAAATCAATACTTAATTTTTTATTTTTCGACACATTTAGAATAAACATTTTAACTCATTTAATATTTCATCAACCCTATTGTCAAATGTATGGTGCTTTAAAACTATTTCTTTTCCTTTTTCCACCATTTTTATTCTCTCTTCATCATGAGTCAGATAATAATCTAATTTTTCATTCAAGTCATCTTTGTCATCATATGTTACAATAGTACCTTCAAATAATGTTTCTGCAGATGGAATTTTATCTGATATTACAAAAGTTCCGCATGCAAGTGCATCAAAAAGTCTATTTGATGGAAAATCCAATTCCCTCATAGATTCCCAGTGATCATTTAATAATATTTTACAAGATGAATAATATTTATGCAACTCTTCATTAGGAATAAAAAATCCTTTTTCATATCTTTTATCAATAAATTCCGGCCAACCTCTACCATAAACTGCTACATCAAAATCAGTTTCCATAATATCTTTTATAATTTTTCTGTAAACACCTCTTGTTGAGCCTACAAATAAAATATCTTCAGTTATGGAATCATCATACTCAGGATAAAAAATATCTGGGTCCGTACATTGCAATAAAGGCTTTATAATAGTATTGACGTTTTTACTTAAGTTTTCAGCATATTTAATTGAAGAAATGAAACAAATATCATATTTTTCATACTCTTCTTTTGTAACCTTTTCAGGGTCATAAATATTCCACATAATGTTAATTGAATCATAACTTGGGTCCCATTCATATTTTCCCCTTAAAAAGAAATTAATATCCACATCAACACTTGTATCATACCAATTTTCTCGTTCATGAATTAATACATTAAACCCTCTTTTTTCAAATGATTTTTTTAAAGCAACAGCAAAAAAATAATCTCCCCAATGATGATGGCCAACAGGATTAGGAGTTTTAATTGCTATTGTTAAATCAGAATATTCTTCATCGATAAGTTTTTTCATGATAATTGGCTTTGAAAATTTTCCTAATCTTTTCTGTAATTTAATAATTTCATCATAAGAGCTTGATAAATTCTTATTTAAGATAGTATTTTCATTTTTAAGTTTCTTTATCTCTTTAATACTTTTTTTGTATTTCTTTCCAATTTTTTCATAATTATTTTTATAATAATTATAACTGTTACTTTTACCCAATAATTTATCTACAAACTTCATAATACTACCTTAATAATTATTTAATTCAATTAAAATTTCTGGAAATTGATTTAAAACATTTTGAAATTGAACATCATTTTTTCCACTTTTATTTATCTCCCATAATGTAGTTTCATCTAAGATACCTAATTCACGTGCTATATTTACATAACATAATAAATGCATTGGCTTTTCAATTGCATAAATTTTTGTTTTATTTAAAATAGCCATTGCCCAAAACCAAATATCATCTCCAGAAGGACATAATTTCAAAAATAATTCTTCATCAAATATGTTATCATTTAAGGAATTAGGAACAAATAATGTTCCTCCAGCACCTGTTGGAAGATTCAAATAAGATGGATCCTGTTCACTATAATTTAATTTCCAATTTAGATAACTATCAATTTTATTATTATTAATTTGTATTTTTCTTGATCTTGCAGATATTATGGAATTAGGATGCTTTTTATGTGCATCCCACATATTTTTTAACCAGTCTTTTGGGTAAAATATATCATCATCTGCAGTTACAATTATATCATTAGGATACTCTTTAAGAGCAGGAATTAATTTTTTATAAGATTTAATATCTTCACACCATTTTATTGTTAAACCATTTTTTTTAAGTTCCAATACCTCTTTTGGAATATCATTTTCCTTATTTGGAAACTGTTCTTCAGCTAACCACAAAACCAATATATTTGGTTTCAAACTTTGAGTTAATAATGAGTATAAACAGTAATGTAAATCATACATTCGTTCAGGAAATGAAGTTAATGATACAATTAATAACCTAGACTCATTGTTTTTATCAATACCCATTTCATCAAAATTATTAATTTTAGGTAATATCTTCTTTTTATTAATATAGTTTAATTCAGAATTTTGAGTTTGATTAAACTTTTCAAATGTCTCATATTTTTCAAAATTAATAACATGTATATAAAATTTATGCAATCTAAAACTCAAATTTTTAAGTACATCATAATTTAGTCTCAAATTAAGAAAATATGACCTCATCATTTCATAATATTCCTTTTTTAATTCAATTGACGATTTTTTAAGATTTTCATAAGATTGTGATAAAGCAAATTCTAGAAAATTTAACTTAAATTCCTTTTGAGAATGATTTTCATTTAATAGTTGTTTTACAATATCAATTATATTAAATATTTCTAATCTACTATTATTTTTAGTTTGAACTGAATTTTCATTTAATTTATTATAGTTATATAAAATTTCCGGCAAATAAGAAACATATTTAGCAAATAACATTGTTTTAATATGAAATGGGATATCTTCAAACATTCTAATATAATTTGGAAATTGAATATTATGTTTTTTTAAAAAAGAAGTTTTATACAATTTAGACCAAACAACAAACATATTATTCATAACTAATTGTTTATTATAATTATAATCAAAAACAAAATCATCATAATTCACATTTTTATCAATAGGTAAATAGATTCTTTTATGAAACTGATTATTTGTCCTATGTTCAATTGCATTAAATAATACTACTTCAGAACCATTAAAAATAGCATTATTGTAAACTTTTTCCAAACAATCAAGTTCAATCCAATCATCAGCATCCACAAATGTTAAATAATCACCTTGAGCTAATTCAATACCATTATTTCTACTTTGTGAAGGCCCTAAATTTTCTTGTGAAACAACAATAATCCGTTTATCATTGTTAGAATATTGATTGAGAATTTCTAATGAAGAATCAGAGGATCCATCATCAATACAAATTATTTCTATATCCTCAAATGTCTGATTAATGATGCTGTCCAAACATTTTTCCAAATATTTCTCAACATTATAAACTGGAATGATAACAGAAATTTTTACCATTTAAATCTCCTAAAATACTATTTTCTGAAAATTCTAAAAAGTTTTCTTAAAGGACTAGTGATTTTCCAACTAGTAGATGATTTTAGTTCTTTATTTTCATTTTTAACTTTTTTTAAATCTTTTTTTAGAGATTTAAGTTCCTTATTTTTCTTTTTAATATCTTTTTTAATAGAATTTATTTTTTTATTTTTTTCATTAATCTGGCTCTCTAAAACAAATAAATATTCCTTAGTATTATTTGAAACAAATTTTAATTCATCTAATTGAACTTCCAAATCCTCAATGATTTTTTCATTTTCTAAAAGTTTATCATGAACATTACAATCATCGTCTAAAGTCATTTAAATTCTCCTTAAAACTAATAAATAATATATTTTTAATAGTATTAATATTTATTATATTTCAAAAACATTGATTTAATAGTATTTTGCGATTAAAGAAAATATCATTGAAACAATAAAAACTAATATCAAAACAAAAATGTAATAATCATATTCATTTTTTTCAATTTTATTAAGATTTAAAGAAAATACAATAGGCAATAGAGCAAATAATGGTAAGAAATATCTGGTATGTACTCCAGTAATAGTTAAACTACCTGCAGGTGACCATGATAATAATTGCACAATATATGTTCCGAAATATATCACAATAAAAGTTAGTAATGCGCCGAATCTGAATTTTGAATTAATTTTTTCACCAATTGGATAAGTGAAACAAATTACAAGCAATGATACCAATATAAACAATGATATCAATTCAGAAGCATTATAAACTCCGCCTTCAATGGTATATGCATAAAAACTAAAAAATCCATTGAAAATATAACTAAAGCTATATAAAATATTTATAAATGCATTAAAAATATTTAATGGATCAGATAATAAAAAATTCATTTGATTAGCTATACTCACATTATTTTGAGTAATATATGTTGCCCTCCATGAATGAACTAATGCAGGAGTTGCATAAGACTTACTCCACAACACTCCAATCAATCCAACTGTAATTAAACCAATTAAACAGTAGACATAATAATTTTTTTGCTTAAAATTATTCTTTGGCAAAAAGAACAATAATAAAATTAAAGCTAGATAAGGCAACTTACATAATCCGGTAAGCAAAGATAAAATTGAAATAATAAAAATTTCTTTTATTCCAAACTCATTTTTATACATGTATATAAAATAAGAAATTGTCAAAATACCTAATCCCGCAACTACAGAATCTATACTTACTGAAAATGCCTGAAACAAACAAACCGGCAAACATGCAATAAAAAACAAAGGCATTTTAAATAAAGGAGTTTTTTTAATTGCATAAGCCACTATTGTTGAATATAATAAGCTATTAAAAATTCTTGCAAGCCACAACATCCAAATTACATTAAAATCCAATAATTTAGCGATGAGAATCCCCAATCCTGAGAATAGATATCCAAAAAATGGGTTTTGTTCAAAGGCCGAAGAAACTTCAACTAGAGTATTATTAATTTTGCCGGTATCTCCATTAACTTCAAAAACAGTTTTATCTATAGAGTGAACGAAAAAACCTGGGATACTATCAATTGTTTTAAATGAACCATTGACATATTCCGGAAATAAAATTCCTCTTGAAGTCAATTCAGCACGTGTAAAATGTTCCCCTTCATCTGAAACCGAATCGATTGGAATAACAAAAGAGGTTATTAATCCAAACAGCAACAAAACAATAAAAACAGTTTTATATAGTTCTTTATCATTGTTATGTCCCTGATAATAACTTATCAAAATAATGCCCAATATTGAAAGAGAAATTAAAGCAAAAACTTCCATTTTAGGATGATTATAATTTTTGACAGTCATCAAAGATAATGAACATAACATTACTAAAACTAAAAATAAAATCCAATATTTCTTGGATTTAAAGAAATTATCTTTAAAAGAACTTAATTTAAATTTTAACATTTTATTTTTCATAACAACCTTCAAAATTATTAATATTCAATAACTTTAAATTCATAACCTTTTGTATATCTTCATAAACTATCTCAACTTATATTGAATTTACATTCATACAGGAACTGCATAACATTTGGATATTGCCTTATAATCAAATTCAAAATACTGATGAGATTAAAACCTATTGAATGTATATATTCTTTATTGAATATAAATTTTTAGTTTTAAGAATTAATTATAAGTAAAACTAAAAGAATTGAACAATATAACTAATTAACAGAAAAAATACTGCATTAAAATTAATGAGGAAAATAAAATTAATTGATTTTAACAGGATTGATATTCATTTTAATAGACATTTGTTAATTCGGAAAAAATCTGTCTATTAAATCTAGTAATAATCCCTATTTTTCTCAAAACTGTTTTTATTAAAGATAAGTCATATATTTTCATGTGGTTTAAAGTACAATTAAAATTTAAATATTCTTTTTAAATTTCCTTAAAGGTTCTGTTAATTTCCAACTTTTAGAATTGAGAAGTGATTTATTCTCTTTTTTAAGCTCTTTAATTTGTTTTTTAAGTTTTTTATTCTCTTTTTGCAATTTTTTCTTTTCCTTTTTCAAATCCTTAATGATGAAATGACTTTTAACTTCAATGAGTATTTTTGAATCGTCATCAAAAACATCATCTATAATGTCCAAGCTTGTCTTTAAATCTTCATCGCTTAACTGGTCTAAAAACCATATGAATGCCTTTTTAAAGTCATATACTGCCTTTTTGAATCTTGGTTCGGGCAGATAGTCAAAAACTATTTTATAATGTAGAATCTGGTCATGAAGCTTTCTTGGAGTGTTGCAGCGGTCAATTGCATCATAGAACACATATGCGTATACATCGGTTGCAACTGCATAAATCTTATCGGCTTTGGAGAGAATTTCCGCCAAAAAGACAGGATCCTGGCCTCTCAATAAATCAGGGAAATAAATTTCATTTTCACGCAGGAAAGTTGTTTTATAAATTGATTTATAGAATGACCAGGGCAGCCCGTATTCCTCCGGAAGAATAACCCTATCTTCAGTGAAATATTCAAGGTGCCTGAATGGAATGAACTCTCCTGGATTGTCAACATCATGCAGAATGTTTCCGGTTACCATGTTTGCATCATTTTTATCAGCGACAACATATAGCCTTTCCAGTGCATCGTCATCGATAAAATAATCATCCGCATCGAGAAAACCTATATAATCACCCTTTGCAATATCCATTCCATAATTTCTGGCCTTTCCGGATCCCTTGT
>Ga0256407_10008991_pt1 | contig 14423 bp, 6 predicted proteins | sample RumenRJG_04DNA_FD_193489 | JGI IMG/M metagenome (GOLD analysis project Ga0256407, IMG submission 193489) | Bovine rumen microbial communities from Lethbridge, Alberta, Canada - RJG_04 | ecosystem: Host-associated > Mammals > Digestive system > Stomach > Rumen | place: Canada: Alberta | collected... | reverse complement strand
TACGTTTTTTCTTTTTTGACATTTCCAAAAATTCTTTTTCAATATCTTCAAAAGATTTATCATCATCATTTTCAATTTTTTCATAATCTTTTAATTCTTCTAAATATTTATTTCTCATTTCATACCAAATTTTCATATTAATAAAACTTTCCTTAGGATCAAATAATAATCTTTCCCAATATTTAACTTCTTTTTTTTTTAAATTCAACTGATATCTTCCAACACTTCCACTTGAAAAACTAGATTTTTCTTTATCAAAATCAAATAAGCAATTTAAATTTAAATCAAATTTAATAGGAATATCAGTAGAAATACAATAAGCAATTAATCTAATATTATTAGAATTAATATCAATATTTAAATTATTAATTTCTATACAACCTGGTGAATCATGTCTATGTGCAAATTTTACTTCAATAAATATTGTTGATAAAGATTGTGCCCATTGAAATGCAGGTGAGACTATTTGATAGTCATTTTCATTAAATTTATATTTATTCATTATTTCTTCTAATTTTTTTTGAAGAGAATTTATTGTATTTGATAAATTTTCTCTAAATCTTATTCCATTTGAATTTAATAGTTTAACATATTTTTCTAATGTTTTGTAATTTGATGTTCTTAATAAGGATTCCATACAATTTAATGATGTGTTTTTTATTTTTTCAAAATTTGTTTCTATTTTGTTTATTAAATCAGTTTCATTTTGTGAATTTGAAATATATTCTTCACATAAATTTGATTTTGTTTTTGATATTAAAAGAAATAAAAATATAGATAAAAATTTAAACATATTGTTTATTTAATAATATTTAATTTCATAACAATTACCAAAAATTTATATTAAAAATAAAATATATAAATTTGATAAATAAATAATAATAAAAGTTTTCAAAATTGAATTACACATTATAATTAAATTAAAGATTTTTTTTTAATTTTTCAGTATTAGTAAACAATTCAAAATCCTTTGATTTATTTTCCCTACTAATTCTCCTAGCACTAATAATATTAGTATCATCAAACTTATGAAACCATTCATGTCTAAGAGCCTCTTTAATATTCATTCTTTTCTCAGGATCTTTCTCTAATAATCTCTCAACAAAATTCTTAGCTTCTTTCGATATTTTTTTCCAAATATTTCCTTTATAAGGTGGTGGTTCAGTAACAGTTTTTTTAGCAATAACTTCTTCACTATGTTTATCATCAAAGGGTAAAGAACCACTTAACATAAGATAAGTAATAACACCAAGAGCCCAAAGATCTACTTCTTTCCCATAAGGAATATCTAATAAAACTTCTGGTGCTACATATGATAAAGTTCCATATGGTTCTGTACACTTTTCTTCTGGTCCTATAATTTTACTTAAACCAAAATCTAATATACGTAAATCTGCATCATCATCTTTTGATGTCATTAATACATTTTCTGGTTTTAAATCACGATGAGCTATTCCATATGAATGAATATAATATACAGCTGCACACATTTTATGCATAAATTTTGCTGCTTGATCTTCTGGTAAACGAAAATTCCTTTGTTCTAAATAAGAAAATAAATCTCCTCCTGGACAATATTCCATTATTAGATAAAAGTATTTTACATTTTCAAAAACATCATATAATTGTATGATATTTGGATGTTGACATATTTTTAATATTTCTGTTTCTGTTCTTGCTAGTTCTAAATCTTGGTTTGTCATATCCTTTTTATTCATTATTTTTATTGCTACTTTTTTACCTGTTTTTTTATTTATTCCTAATTTTATTAAACCAAATTTACCTCTTCCTATTTTTTCTTTTATTTCATATAAATCTGTCAAATTTGTATATCCTGTTGCTATTTTTAATTTTTCTACCCATTTTTTATATTCATTTTCATCTTTTACATAATACATTCTTGTTTTTTTTGGGTAAGTTACTGAGAAACAATAACATTTTTTACCATTAATTTCTTTTTCAGGTTCTTCTTGTACAAAAACTCCACTTAAATTATGCATTCCTTTATGAATTTCATCATTTTCATTCTTAAAAAAAAAAAGATCTTTTCCAACTAATCTAAACCATACTTTTCTTTCTTTATTATCAATAAATTTAATTAAATATCCTTCACATTCATTTATATCTTCTTCTTTTTCATCATCTTCATTATCAATAGAGTCTTCTTGATCATAATGATTGAAAAATAAATCATCATCTTTATTTTTCTCTTTATCTTTATCATTATTTCCTTTTTTAATTTCATTTAACTCACCAGAAATAATAGAATTTGTTTCATTATCTTTAAAATTAGGAACTTTTCTTTTCAATTGTTTAAAAGCAGGTTCTAAATCAATATCATTGTAATTAATATTCTTATCACTATTTTGTAAATAATTATTAGCAAAAGAAGTAAAACCACTATTTGAATTTCCTTTACTTAAATTTTTCAAATTTTTTTTATTTTTCCTATGAATAGGAGAATAATGATCATCATTAATATTTTGATTATTAAAACTATTACTATTTAAAGAATTAAACTTAGAATGTTTAGTAGGATGAACATTTTTAGAAGTAGGAATTAAAGAAATAATATTATCTTTTTGAGTAGAAAATCTCCCTTTACTTCTCTTAAGAGAAGTTGGACTAGTATCCATTAAATCATGACTAATAGCACTTTTAAATTCTTTTAAAGTTGCAGTTCTTCTTCTTTCTCTTTTAAAAAGATTATAAGGAGAAAATGAATTTTTTGTCGGAGATGCGACTAATTTTGTTGGAGAATGAGGAGGAGAATTAGAAGGACTTTTATCATCTTTTTTAGCATAAGTTAATAAAGTGGCTTTTGTAAAAGGTTTTTTTTCATATAAAAAAAGTAATATCATTAAATAAATATCAGAACTTACATTTTCAATTACTTTTTTAAAATCTTTATAACACATTTTTTCACCTTTTATTTTTTCAAAACATTTTTTTATTATTGAATATAATTCTTCTTGTGAGTTTACTCTATCTTTATAATTATGAAAATCTTCTATTAATGAAACATATGATAAAACAATTCTAATATCTTCTTTAGATATTTCACCATCTTTATCAAAGTCATAAAAATTAAAAATAAATTTTGAATTTTCATCAAATTCTTCACAAAATAAAGTTATCATTCCTAAAATAAATTCTGCTGATTCTAAATAACCAGTTTTATTTTCATCAATAACATTAAATAATCTATCATTTATAATTCCTGGTAAATTATAATATGATGAAAATGTAATTTTTGAAATTCCAGATACATTTTTTTCACTATTTCTTTCTGTTAAATCGGCCCAAACATCTTTTAAATAAGATTTAAAAACTTTTTTGTCTTGTACTTTGAATGATGAAATTAATTCTTCTAAATCTATTTTTTCTGTCTCTATTACTTTTTTTGAGTCCATTTTTTAATAATATAAAAAACCTATATTGTTTGGATAAAATTTTTCAATTTTTTTTTTATTTTGTAATATTATAATAATTTTATTTTCATTATTTTTTAAAATTTATTTTATTAAAATATATTATAATTAATATTATATAATACTATTAAAAATATCAATATTACAATATTGATAATCAACTAATTTGAATAATATTATTTTTTTTTTATATTTACATTATTTTTTGAAAAGAGAAGTATAAAATAAAAAAAGAATCAAGTGATTGGTTTATATTTAAGTTATAATTTAAAAAAATACTATTAAAAAATATATTTTATAAATTAATTTTTTATTTTCTCAGATATTTTCTGAATATATAATAACCTATTTAACACTTTTTTATGTAAGGAATTATTTTCATTATTTTCATCATCTATTTTTGAATAATATGACATACATACAATATACTTAATTAATAAATTAGCCATAATTGAATAATTATCTTTTACATATATATTTAAATTTTCTAAAAAGTTTAACATATTTACTTCTTTTTTTTTATTTTCTTTTATTTCAATTAAATAATGAGAATCATAAAGTGGATATATAATTATTAAAAATGAAAAATTTAATAATTTTTGTAAAATATTTTGACTTAATATAATATTTGGATTTTCAAAAAATATTATACAAGAATCATAATTGTTATAATTAATTTTTTCAATATTATCAAATTGTATTAATTCAAAATTAATATTAATACATGAATTCTTAAAATTAATATATTGTAAATTATCATCTTTATATTTAATATTTCCAAGTGAATTTAAAAAAGAAATAAAATCATCTGATACAACATTAGTTTCAAAAATATTTTTATAATTATATGAAATATCTTCATTTTCTTTTAAATAAATAATAGAACATTTAAAAGAAAAATATGTAGATAAATTATCAAATTTTTGTAAAAAATCATTTTCTTTTTTATTAATTTGTTTTAAATCTTCATCATTAAATGGAGAAAAAGATTCTAAAAATATTTTAAATTTATTTTCAAGTGTATTTTCAATATATTTTTCTTCAGATATTAAATTATTTATTTCAATCTTTTTTTTTTGATTTAAAATTGTATCAAGAATTTTCATTTTATTTTCTTTATTTTTTATAATAATTTTATCTGTATTTTTATTTTCACTTACTTTTATCATAATAGAATAAATTCCTTTTCTAGATATAATATTAAAAGAATCATTATTTTTTTTTTCAAAAATTTCAAAAAATCCTTTATTTTTATAAAAGAACATAGAATTTTTTTCTTCTTTTTCATCTTCATTTATATTACTTCTTGGAATATCAGTAAATAATTTTAATAACATTAATTCAATTAAAGTAGAATTATTTGAAGATGAAATATCTAAATTTTTATCAGGACATTCCTTTAATAAATTAATATATTCAATTTTAAATTTATCATATTCTAAATAAGAAGAAATTATTAATTCACCAAAATCAGTGAAATCATGATTAAATAAATTTTCTTCATTTTTATTTTTTTTTACATTTTCTATATTAATTTTCAATTCTTTATAAATAATATTTTGAATATTTTGAGGAATTTTTTTAATACTAAATATCAAAAGTAAATATAATACAATTTTAATATTATTATTTTTAATATCTTGGTTAATTATATTTTCTCTACAAATATAAAAAAATTTTAAAATTTCAAAATTTAATAAAAAATTAGTTTGTATAAAATTAAAATAAGTAATAAATATCTCCCAATAATAATCAAATGCTATTATTTGAGGATTAATTGATATTATATAAATTTCTAATAAAGATATTGTTTTAATTAAATAATTTTCTATTTCTTTTAATTTATTTTTTGCTTCATTTTTTTTATTTGTCATTAAAAATAAACTTTTAATAAATTTTTGAATAAATGTATAAATTATTATTTTCATTTGTTTTTTTTCTAAATGATAAAAAGTTTGAAAATTAATTTTAGAATTTGGTGAATCAAAATTAAATGGAATTGAACTTAAAATATTCACTATATAATTAAAAATTATTTTTTTATTTTGATTATCATTTCCAAAATCATTTATAATTTTATTTAAATATTCTTCAAAAGAGTAAAACACATCAAAAAAATTTGAATATTTAAAATATAATTTCATATATTTAAATTGATAATTCATAATTTGTAAATTTTTTGAGAAATTTTCTTCTTTTTTTATCAAATTCAAAAATTCACTTATTTTATTATTAATATCTAAATAGGCAAACTCATTATTATTATCATTAATATTAATATTTTCATTATTCAATTTAATTTTCAAATAAGAAATATAATTTTTATTATAAAAATCATTTTTTGAAAAATATATTTTATTTTCATAATCAAAATATAAATTGTTTGAAATGAAAGTTATGACTCTATTTAAATCATCAGAAATAAAATCAAATATTTTTTGTATTTTTTCAATTGAATGAATATCATTTAATTTTTTTATTAATTCAATAATAAATTCAGTATACTCAAAATGACTTTGAATAATTTTAATAAAAAATGGAATTTGTGATAAAACTAATATATCAATAAGACATTTAAACCAAAAATTCTTTTGTACCTTTTGAAGTAAATTATTAATAATTTTATATTTTGTTAAAATAATATTTTCAATAAATGTAACAATATCAGAATTTATATTTTGAATATAATATAATCTTAATATATTCATTAATGAATAAAAACATTGAATATTAAAATTTGTCATTTGTTTATTTAATTTATTAGTATAATAATTAAAAAATTCTTCAAAATTAGTTTTGAATTTTTCAATAGAATTTAATAAAAGTTCATATTTTATTTTTTCAGTTAATAATAAAGTAAATTGATCTTTAATTAAAATAAAAGATAACATTTCATTATTAAGTTTAAAATAATCTTGACCTTTTAAATCAAACATAAATAATATTATTGATTCTTTTTCTACTAAAAATTCAGGAAATGTTTTTAAATTAAATAATAAATTACAATATAATTTCCATTCATATTCAAAATATTTTCCATAAATTAATAAAATTTTTTTAAGAAATTTAAATAATAAAGAATTATCACAATATGTAAAGCAATTAATTAAATTCAAAAACAAATCTTGAATTTTCCTTTTAATAAAAACATTTTTTTTATTATCATCAATATTTACTATATTCCCAAAAAATAAATCATTAATAAATTCTATTAAATTACTTACTATTTTTTTTTTATTTAATAATTGATTAATATTAGTTAAAAAAATTTTAATATTATCTTTTAATTCATTTTTAATTTGTTTAAATAATTTAGTATATTCTAAATTTGTTGTAAAAACAATATGTAAAATATCTTCGTGAAAATTATTAAAAAAATTTTTAGATAAATCTAATGATATTATTTCAAATAATCCTCCTTTTTGAGAAGGAAATAATTGTAAAGAAACTTCTATTATTTTTATTAATTCTTCTTCATTATATTCATCTAATATAATATTTAATGGATTCAAATTTTGATTATATTTTTCTAAAGATAATTTATTTATATCAAAGTTTTTAATTATAAATAATAAAATAAATATTTTTCCAATTACAATTCTTGATAAAAATATTTTTTTATTTTTTATGAATAATTTTATTATATCAGAAAAATATTTTAATATTCTTGCAAATTTATCTGATTTATTTTCTTCTTCTTGATTATTATCATCATTATTATAATAATTTAATAAATTATAAATTAGAATATTTAACATAAAATCAAATGTATAAGGTAAAAAAGGAATTATCAATTTATTCATACATAAATAAATATTTTTTAAAACATTTTTTGATTGATTTTTTGGTAATATTAAAAATATTAAAACATTTAAAAATTTTAAAATTAAAGATTGATTATCATTTGATATTCCTTTAAAATTATCATTAATAATATCAGTTATATAATTAATTTTAACATTATAAAAAATATATGAATCATCTAATAAAATTTCAATCATTTTTTCTTTATAAAAATCACTTTTTTCAATTTTAAAATTTGACAATATTTTTCTCATTAAATGAATATAAATAAAATAACATTCAAAAGGTAAATCATTTTGAGATAAAGTATTAATTTTTAATAAAAATTCTTCTTTAAATATTTTAATTTTATTATTCTTATCATTAACAATTTTTTCTAATATATTATAAATATTAATATATTGTTCTATATGAAACTTTAATAAATCATTGTTATTTATATTATTAAATTGTTTAATAATATTTTTTTTCAAATCTTGATTTTTTTTTTTTAAATATTTTTCAATATCTTTATATAATTGAGTATTTTTTATCATTTCTGTTTGAGATTTTAAATTTATGAAAAAACCTTCATAATCAATATTATAATAATTTTGTGATAAGATAATTTTTTTTTTTGGTAAAGGAGGCAATAATTCTAAAATATCAAAATATTTTTGAAATTTTTCTTCAAAATTCATAGTATTTTTAAAATAAAAAATAAATTTTAATAATTTAAAAATAAAATTTTATAATAGATTTTATTAATTTATAATTTCAATTTTTGTCATTTATTTTATCACATTCAATTCGATCAACTAAATGAGGTAAAATCTTTAAATTATTTTCATCAATTTCCCAATCAATAAATTTTTTATATAAAATAAATTCATCTCTATGAATAAATTTTTCACTAATGTTTTTAATAATATCAACAGAAATATTTAAAAAAGGAAAATTATTAAATTTTTTAATATCATCTCTCAAATAAGAATAAATAAGATTATTAGGTAAATTTTTAATTAATTCAATACCAAAATTAATAATTTCTTTTCTAATTTCATAATTAGGATGAAATAAAAATATAAAACTTCTTTGAAATAAATCTATTTGTGATTTTTTTTGTATTAAATTAGCTTTAGAAATAATATTCATTGAATGAATTAATTGTAAATTTAATTCTTCATTATTTTTTTTCATAAGAATTCTTTCAATACAAGGAAGATAATAAGAAAAAAAAATATTATCTCCATACATCATAATTATATTTGGAAATATTTTTAATATTTCTTTTTTTAAATCTAAATTATTTCTATTAAATAATATCATTAAATAATTTAAAAAATAATTTGATTCAAGATGACCATAAAAAAATAATATTTCATTATATTTTTTAATAAGAACTAATTGTAATATTTCATTATCTCCTTGAAAAATATCATCAATTATTTCACGAAGCATTTCTTTAAATTGTTTTAATTCATTTTCATAACCTTCTATATCAATTTTACCATACTCATTATTTTCTGCATTTTTCATTTTATTTTGAAAAAAAATTTGTGATTGAGATATTATACTTTGAAATTCATTCATATTTGTTTCTGAAATAATATTTGTTTTCCTTTGTGATAAAAGTGAAAAATATAAAAATTTTTCTTCAAATTCAATTAATTTATTTAATGAATTTATTATTGTAATTTTAACTTCTAAATCACTATTATAATATAATTTTTTAATATTATCAAAAATATAATATGTATATGAATGTAAGTCTAATTGATTTAATATATATTCATTAATACTTGATAAAATATTTATTATTGAATTATAACAAGAATTTTTTATTAAAGTATTATCAATTGAAAAAAGTGAAATTAAATAAGGAATTATTAATTGAATTTTTGTATTATCATCTATTTTAGTTGAAAATTTTTCAATTAATTCTAAAGCTAATATTATACTTGATGGATATTTTACATTATTTAAACAATTAATTAAATATCTTATTATTATATAATTACATTCATTTGAATTTTTGTTATTACCTTTTTCTAATAATTGAATATCAATTTCAGACTCATCTTTTGATCTTATAAATAATAAAGTAAAATTTTCAATTCCAACTTGATAAATTGGTGTTTCTTTATTTAAAGAATTTAAAATAATCTTATTTGGTTTATGTGTGATTTCAGGAACAATAATATTTTGATCTTTTTTATAAAATAAAATTTTCCATATTTGTTTAAAATGTTTTCCTATAAAAGCAATTAATAAATCATTATTATAATATTCATTATAAATAATCATAGAATTTAAATGAATAAGAAATCCACTTAAAGGATTAGGACATAAAGTTTTAGCAAAATAATTTAAATAATTTATATTATCTTTAATTCTATTATGAGGAGATTTTGATAACATTTGTTCAATTAAATTTTCTAATTTATCATCTTTAATTTTTTTTAATACTTTTCTAATATCATATTTATCTTTTTTATAACGAATAATTTGAGTAATATCAAATAAATTATCACCTAAAAAAATTTCAGCAATAACAGCACCAACTGAAAAATAATCCATTTTAGTATCTAAATTATTATCACTACCATCTAACATTTCATTATCTAAAAATCTTTCTGGAGCTAAATAACATGAACCTGTTTTAGAAAATAAATTATTAAATATTTTAATATCATTATTTTTTATATAAGTTGGTTTAAAAATTGATAAATCACTTAAAAAAGTTGTTAATTTTGAACCTAATAAAATATTTTCTGGTTTTATATCTCCATGAAACATTCCTTTCAAATGAATTTGATTTAATGAATATAATATTTGAAAACATATAAATTTTTTTTCTATATTTGTTAAATATGGAATTTTTAACATTGCTTCTTTTAAATTATATGGCATATATTGTCTTATTATTATTAATTCGTCTTCTATTTTTTTTATATCTAATATTGGAATTATATTTGTTTTTTTATGGAAATTTCTTTTTATTTCTAATAATTTATTTTCGTATTTTTTAAAATCTAAATCACCTAAATTAAATATTTTTTTTGAATATATTTTTAATACTAAAGGATATTCTGAATTTGTTTGATTTGTTGTTTTTGTATTTTCTTTTAAGACTATTAATGATTTGTATATTGGTCCTTTGTCTATTTTGAAATTTAATATTTTATTTTTATTATATTTTTATTTTACTTATTTCTTTAATTATTGAATATGGTAATTCTGCTTTGAATAATAATGTTTCTGGTTTTATTAATTGATTTATATCTTCATTTTGACTTATTTCTTGTCCCATTTATATTTTAAATTATTTTAATTTTTAAAAAATATTAAAATTATTTTTTTTTTAGAGAATTTTATTCTTAATTTTTTCAAATAAATTTAAAAATTTTTATATAGTTAATTATTAAACATTTCATTAAAAGTCTTTTCAAAATTAAATTTATTCTTTTTTAAATGAAATAAAATTTGTTCATTTGTATATTCATTTTCATTTAATTGGTAAGTGCTCCTAAAATTAAATATTTTTATTAGATTTTCATCTGGTATTATTTTAACTTTAAATTTTATTGGTTCTCCATATATTTGATTATTTACACAAAAATCAAGATTTATATCATAAGTACCATCTGTAATTTCATTTATTTTAGGAATATTTAATTTTACTTTTTGTGAATCTCCTTTTCTTAAATTAGATAATTTATATTCACTAATAACTAAGTCTGAATTTTTATTTGTTTTAAGATACATTCCATTTTCTTTCCAATCTATATTACTAATATTTCTAAGTTTAAAAGTAATTTCAGGTTTTATTTTTTTTGACATATCAAATTCATAAATTCCATTATTTTCAAATTGACAATTAAAACTATATAAATTTTTATTATATATTTCATTTCTTGGATTTTCCATTTGATTTCTTTTGTTAAATTTTTCCATTTGATTATTTCCTTCATTATTCTTTATCTCACCAACAATATTATCAAAAATATTCTTATTATTAATAGCATCCAATAACATTGGGTTATCCCCACTTTTTTCAATTGTATCATCATTATCAGAATCACTTTTTTGTTCTTTATTTTTATTATTTATATTATTATTGTTTGAATTTATTCTTTGTCTTTCGTTATTATTTTTTTGATTAATTACTTCTCTTTGATAAGGATTATTATTTGGAAAGCTTCTTAGATATTCATTATTATTATTATTACTTCTAATATTATTATTTCTTAATTTATCTTCCGCTTCAAATTTATTTTCATCAATATTTTTTTTATTTGTTTTTCTTATTTTGATAAAATTAAATGGATGTACATTTGTATGATAATTGTCTTCTTCACATTTTTCACATAAATAAACATTGTCACAATGTTCACATTTATATAAAACACCAATAATAGGTTTTTTTTTACAAAGAAAACATCTATAATTATCATGAACTAAATCACTATTTTCTATAAGCATTCTATAATTTATATTTTCTAATCCTTTTTCATATTCTTCTTTTCTTTTGTTTTCTGCATTTTCTAAATTTTGTATATATTCTTGAAATGCTTTTTCACATTTTTCTTTTGTTTCATTAATTAATTTTTGTTTTATTTCTTCTAATTTTTGTTTAATTTCACTTTCAAAATTTTTTTTATATTTATCTTGAGTAGCATTTAATTGATCTAAATATTGTTTATCTTCTTTCATATATTCTTTAAATTCTTCAAATGCATCTAAAATTTTACATTTTTGATCAATAATTTTATTTTTTCTATCTATTTCATTCATTATTTCTTCTTTATCTTCTTCGTTAATTTTTTTTTTTCTAATTTCTTCATCTTCTTTTAATTTTTGTATATCATTTTCTAATTCTTTATTTTTTTTTTTAAGTTCATTATTTTCTCTAATTTTCTTTTTTAATAAATCAAGATTTTCATTGAATTTATTTGTTAATTTATCTTCTTCTTTTTTTGGGTCAATTTTTAATAAAATTTTTTTATTAGTATGAGATAATTCAATAGCAGAAATAACATAATCTTGATAATTGTCTTTATTTATTTCAGTTTTTTCATTTCCATCATTAAAAGTTAAATTATTTATTTTTGGTTGATTAAAAATTTGTTTAAACATATTTTCAAGTTCTTCATAACTTGATGGAATTGCTCTATTAAAAAGGACTTTTACTTGATTTTCTTCCATTTATATAACTTTTTAAAATAGTTAATATATATATATCCAATAAAAAATTTTTATTAATTCATTGAAAAATATTTTTTTTAAATGAATAAAAAAAAAAAATAAATGAGAATTATTATTACTGATGAAGGAATTAAGACAATTCAAAATTTATCTTTTACTATTAATAAAGAAAAAAAAGAATTAATAAAAAATGATTTAATAATAAAAAAAAATAAATCACAAACACCAAAAATTTCAAGAAAGAAAAATAAATTATTAACAATACCAAAACTTAATATTTTTCAAAATAAAAATTTTAAACCTATAAATGTACCAATTCCAATAAATTCAATATCTTTAAAAATTCCTTATTCAAAATCAAAAAAAAAATCCTTAATTCCTTATCCAAAAAATAATAAATTAATAGAAAATAAAAATGAAACAATTATTCCTTTTTATTCAGTTCCAATTAATTATTTAAAAAAAAAATCAGCAAATATAAAATTAAAAAGGAAAAAATTAATTTTACCAAAAGACCAAAAAATGAAATATGATATATCAATAGGAGGAAAAAATTTAATTATAGATGAAAAAGAATTATTAATTAATCCAGAAATGCAAACTGATTTTTCAATTGGATTAAATTGTAAATATTCAATGAAAGATATTTTTGGTGAAAAAGGAATTAATAATTTAAAAAAAAAATTTGAAAAAAATAAAAATGATATTTTAATAAAAAGAAATTTTTCTTTTTCAAATATTAGAGATGATTATAATAAAAGAAAATTAGATTCAATTAGAAATTTTGATAAATTAATGAATAAAAAAATTATTTCTATTAGAAAAGCTCCTTTATTAAATTATTTATATGAAAAAAAAAATGAAATTAATCCTCTTATTATTAAAAATATAACAAATAAAAATGAAAATAATATTGATAAATTAAATAAACTTTGTTTAAAAAAATTAGATGAAAAAGATGATTTTAAATATATTCAAAATGTTATAAAAGAGAAAATAAATGCAAAAAAACATAAAGAAATTTTATCATTTGATGAAAATTGTGATGAATTAAAAAAGAAAATTAAAGGTTTTAAAGAATTATTAAAAAAATATCCTACTATAAAAAAAAAAAAAATAGATTATTTTGGTGAAGATTATTATGAATATAAACATAAATATTGGAAAAAATTTCATATTTATAAATTAGAACATAAAAGTTTAACAAAACAAGAATTAAAAGAATTAGAATATATTGATGATAGTTTTGCAGATTAAAAAAAATAAAAATAACTATCTTATTTTATAAATAAATGATTTTATTAATAAAAATAAAAAAATTCTATTATAAAAAAAATATAAATAAATAATAAATAATAAATATTTTATCCCATTCTAAAAATCTTAAATAAATAAAAAAAAAAATAAAAATCAAACAATAATTACCCAAAAAAAAAAAAAATTAAAAAATTATTTTATTGAAATTTCCAAGTATCAACAAAACTTTCAAAATCAACAAATCCAGAATCATCAGGATCAGCAACTTTAATAATATTATTAACATCATCTTCACTAAAATTTTGTTTTAAGAGAATTTTTTTAAAATCACCAGTTGAAATTTTTCCAGTTTCATCAGGATCAAAAAAATAAAAAGCATTTTTAACTTCTTCAACACCATCATTAGGAAGAGAAAAAATTTTTTCCATTGCTTCCATAAATTGAATTTTATCAATTAATCCACTATTATTTTTATCTGCAATTTTTAAAAAATTCATTATTTCTTCATTACTTACTTCTCTTCCCATTGCATTTAACATTTGTCTTACTTCATTTGATTTTACTCTGTTATCTCCATCTAAATCCCACATATCAAATAATTCATTTATTAATACTTTCCTATTATCTTGTATTATTTTTGTCTTTGTCTCGTTTGCTCGAGGTTCTTCTTTTGATGTTAATGCTACTACTGATTTACGAGGCATTTTTATTTTTTTTTTTGTAATTTTTTTTGTAATTTTTTTT
>Ga0256407_10008990_pt1 | contig 14424 bp, 7 predicted proteins | sample RumenRJG_04DNA_FD_193489 | JGI IMG/M metagenome (GOLD analysis project Ga0256407, IMG submission 193489) | Bovine rumen microbial communities from Lethbridge, Alberta, Canada - RJG_04 | ecosystem: Host-associated > Mammals > Digestive system > Stomach > Rumen | place: Canada: Alberta | collected... | reverse complement strand
CAAGAATACTATGAGGCTGAGCGTAGCTACCTCTATGTAGTTCCTACGAACAATGTATGGGCACAGAATGCTGGTTTGGGTACTAATCCTACAGATCTGCGTACTATCACTGTTCAGATAGAATACTACATCACCACAGAAGATAGCAAACTGAATGCTCAGCGTGCACAGACCAAGAATGTCATCACCAAGGAAGTGGTACTCCCCAGCCTTGCTAACGGTAAGAGCTACAACCTGAACCTCGTACTGGGTCTGACATCAGTTAAGGTAGAAGCTGAGGTTAGTGACTGGAAGGTTGAAAACGTTAATGCTGACCTGCCTCAGAACACTGGTGAGTAATCTCTGCGTAGGTTAACCGCTGAAGCTACGAGGTGGAAAAAAGTCCGTAGGGAGCGAACTCCCAGTCCGACGGGAACGGACTCGCAGTCCGTAAGGACGGAAAAAACGGCGCATAAGCAACGGACAACGAGAAACCTCGGTAGTGGAAACTACAGAAACCCAACTCGTGGGGTGGTGGCGCCAAGCTGCCGCCTCACGATTAGCCCAAAACCACGAATTAAACGAATTAACGGATTAAAAAAGGAAATGGCAACGGTAAAGAAAGTTACAAAACAAGTGACAAGGAGAAAAAGAAAACTTTCTCCAGAGGAGAATAGGGCTCTCAATGAAGCTATGCCTTCAAGAAACAGAAGCATTGAAGCATTTAGAAGAAACAAAGGTGCTTTCATTGTAAATGATCCCACCTTCCTAAATACATAAAATTTATGAGAATACTCATTGACACAAATATCTTTGTATTTATGGCATTGGACCCAGATTCACTCTCCAATGATGTGCTTATGGTGCTCAATGAACCTGATACTGTGCTATATATCAGTGCGGAGTCGGTTAAGGAATTGGTTGTTGCCTATAAGAAAAAACGTCTTGGTACAAGAAAGTGGAAGAATGCAGAAGAAATGGTTAATGCCATAGAAAATGAATACTATGTGCAGATACTTCCTTTGAAAAAAGAACATCTGGAGACATTCTCAAGGTTGAGGACAAATGAGGCTATGGCTCACAATGATCCTTCTGACCACATGATTATCTCGCATGCCATAACAGAAGATATGACCCTCGTGTCAAGCGATAGCAGATTCCCTTTCTATAGACGACAAGGGCTGAAACTGCTCTATAACGAAAGATGATTGACAAATGAATTAAAAATAAAACCACAGATTGAACGGATTAAACGGAATAAAAAATAAAGTAAGATGAAACGACTACCGATAGGCATACAGACCTTCGAGAATATCATAGAGGAAGGTTACTTATATGTAGACAAGACAGAACTTGTCTACAGGATGACCCATGAATATAAATATGTATTCCTGAGCCGCCCACGCCGTTTCGGTAAGTCACTGCTATGCTCTACATTGAAGAGCTATTTTGAGGGTCGTAAGGACCTGTTCGAGGGCTTGAAGATGATGGAGCTGGAGAAGGAATGGAAACAGCACCCCGTACTGCTGATCAGTCTGGCTTCGATGAAAGGCGGAACCGTGGAGGATTTCAACGAGCGCATAGGGCTACAGCTGTTAAGACTTGAGGAGCAATATGGACTGACTATCAACAATCAGCTGGCACCAGGAACACGCCTGCAGAACCTTATTGAAAAGACTGGAGAGAACCATCGTGCCATAGTAATCATCGACGAATACGATGCGCCGCTGCTTACCGTGCTGCACGACGAAGACAAACTGCAGGAGATGCGCACTTGTGTACGCTCGCTGTTCTCATGCTTGAAGGACTGCGACCCGTATCTGCGCTTCGTCTTCCTGACAGGCGTCTCGAAATTCTCGCAACTCAGCTCACATACTCCAATTCGTGCTCACGATTGGACTTTCAGCGAGCTGAACAATCTGGCCAAGATATCCATGATGCCCGCCTATTCGACCATTTGCGGTATTACCCAGCAGGAACTGGAGACACAGATGAGGCCGTGGGTGGCGCAACTGGCTGAGGCACAGGGAATGACCCTGGAAGAGACTTTGGAAACCCTGAAGCGCAACTACGACGGCTATCACTTTGCCGAGGACTTGACTGGTGTCTATAATCCTTTCAGTCTACTGAACGCCTTCGCAGCAGGAAAAATCAGCGACTACTGGTTCGACACAGGCACTCCCTCATTCCTGATACAGATGCTGAGGAAATTCAATACCGATATCAGGCAGATAGAAGGTAGCATAGCGAAAGCCAACGATTTTGACGCCCCTGCGGAAAATATGAAGAGCGTACTGCCGCTGTTCTACCAAAGTGGCTACCTGACCATCAAGGACTATAGCCGTATGGGTGACGTCTACACGCTAGACATCCCCAACCACGAGGTGCGCATAGGATTGATGCACAGTCTGGCTCCTTACTATATCTGTGAGGACGGACTAAGCACCAGCAATGCTATCATCAGGGCAACAATGGGCATACTGGAAGGCGATATGGAGGGGGCCCTGCAGATATACCAGACATTCCTCTCGACCATACCCTATGCTGAGAATGCCTCGTCGGAAGGACACTTCCAGACGCTGCTGTATGTGCTGTTCTCGCTGTTGGGCGACGCACCAGACTTACACACCGAGGTACGCACGGCAACGGGACGCATAGACATGGTGCTCGCCACCAAGACAGACATCTATGTACTGGAACTGAAGATTGACCGGCCTGCGCAGGAGGCTCTGGACCAGATAGACCAGAAAGGCTATCTCGTACCCTTTACCAACGACCAGCGAACCCTTCACAAGGTGGGTATCGCATTCAGTACGGAGACACGGACGTTGAGCGAATGGATAATTAAATAATATAATGTACGCGCGAGAGATATATGGCATGATGATGGCGGGAGCACTATTCCTGATGACGGGATGCTCTGCCGACGATGTGGTCAAGGAGACTACGTCGGAGGAACCCATAGCCATATCTTTCAGCTGCAACTACGACGGTGAGCCCGAGCAGCCGACAAGAGCCGGGCACGAAGGGGTGATGAACACCGAAGACCTGTACGCCACGGGATTTGGCGTGATGGCAAGTGTGACAGCCAATAATGATCCTGAGGACCCTGGGTACGCTGGGGCCAACAAGCCCAACCTGATGTACAATCAGGAGGTGGAGTTCACCTTCGTGGGCGACCGAGAGGAACTGATAGACCCTGAACATACTGAATTAGGCGTTAAGAAGGGCTATTGGAGCTACAGTCCCCTGAAATACTGGCCCACCAGCCTGGAACACTGCTACATCAGCGCATACGCACCATACGTGGACCCAACCTATTTAACGGGACTTTCAGAAGAAGATTTGGCAAAAGAAACAGGCATCATCGGCATTTCAGAAAATAGCTACGCGCCCTATGTGGACTACCGCCGTTGCGAGAAACCTAGTGAGGTGGTAGATTTGCTGTGGTACTATAAGGACTTCGTAAATGAATCTGGGGATACAGAAGACATCCCTGATGCCGGAATACTAAACATTAAAATGCACCACGCCCTAGCGCGACTGGAAATAAAGGTGGCGCTGGCATCAGATGTAGAACTGGACGCAGGCACAAAGGTGCTGATAGAAAAGATAACCCTGACGGGCAAGATGGCCAAGACGGGACGCCTGCACTTGTATGTGCAGACAACCGAGGGTAGCGGCAATGACATCAAATACTACCCCGTATGGTCCAACCAGACCTACGACAAGGATGAACACGGTGACGACACCGACCACAAATTCGAGATTACGAACATAGACAATGACACTAAGAGTTATGGCATCATAGACTCGCAGGTACGATATATAGAGGGACTGCCCTACGATTGGCAGCCCAAAGGACTGAAAAAATATACCCCGCCCATAGATGCAAAAAACAATGGAATGCAGAACGCTCTGAGCACGGGCGATAGAGTAGGATACATCTACCTGATTCCGCAGGATGAGCTTGAACTGACGGTAGAGGTGAAGTACCATCAGATGACGTCAGGGAGCCACAAGAAGACTACCACATCTTCCACCGTGCACATACCCCCAAAACCGTCCGAGGAGGCGCCTTATCCGCCGCTGAAGGGCAATACAACGTATACGTTGAACTTAACGCTGAAAGAAATAAAAAATAATTCATGATAAATTCATGGTCAATTCATGGAAATTCATGTTAAAATAAAAAAACGAACACGGATTGAACGGATGAAACGGATAAATTAAAATTTCTGCTCTTTCTGCTCTTTCCGCGGGACTAAAATAAAAAAGAAGTGAAGTACATACTGACGATAATAGGTGTTATATGTCTGTTGGCCTGTTCAAGCGAAGAGACTACAAGGACAGCGGAGACGACGAGCCAGTTGAGGCCCATCGCCTTCGGTGACGCCTATACCGTGACGCCTACCCGTAGCAGCACCAGCTTTACGGGCGACAAGGGCATCCCCGTGGGGCAGAGCATAGGCGTGTATGCCTATCTGCATGATACGGAGGGTCGCAACTACAGTGCGGACATACCTAACTTCATGTTCAACCAGCAGGCTACGAGCCGCGATGATGCGGACTACTTCTCGTACAGCCCGCTGAAATACTGGCCCAACGACGACAACAGCAAGGTGTCGTTCATCGCCTACTTCCCCTATACCGTAGAGAGCCCAGGGCAGAATGACACTCCGGCCTATCCCAATAATCCTACGGGACTACAGACGCTACTCGCGAACAGCGACACGGGCCTGCCCACCTTCAACTTCACGGTGAAGAACGCGGTGGCTGATCAAGTCGACTTCCTGGTATCCGACGTGATGGCCAATCTGCCCAAGACGCGCGACACCGAGGGCGACCCAGGCCAGCCGTTCAACGACCTGTCCATCCAGGACCGCGTAACCTTCCTCTTCAAGCACATGACGGCGAAGGTGGAGTTCCGCATCGTGGCCGACCCGGATATTTACGAGGATATTGTCCATTTCCACCTGAACACGCTGACCGTCAGCAACCTGTACTCGAGCGGAACATTGACCCCGACATACACCCCTTCAACGGGCGAAACCACCTTTGCGTGGAGCGGTCATGGAAATATGCAGGATTACGACTTCAAGACCTACGAACCGCAGTTGCTGTTGCCGCAGGAATTAGGTGACGACGTAATGCTGAACATCGACTACGACATCACCTTCAAGAGCGACGGAACGACCTATACTTACGATAACGAGGGCAACCTGGTGTCGCAGCAAGAATATACATACCACAACAACGCCTCGATACAGCTAAACGAGATGTTGCGCACGGGCACTAGCACGCCAGTGACGGAGTGGGAACACAACCACCACTATATATACACCATCCGACTGAGAGCTAACCGCATAGAGTTCACCGGACAGGTGGTGGAGTGGGGTGATACACATGACATAGAAGGAATAGAGATTAAGGACGAATGAGACAGATGAGACAGATAAGACTTATGGGATCGGTAAGACAGATAGGGCTTATGGCTCTGCTGCTCCTGCTGCTGACAGCTTGTGGAGGCGGTGGCGGCGAGAGCATTGGCGGAGGCGAGGTGGTGACTCCTCCTACTAATCCTGAGCAGGGTGGTGGTGACCCTCCTTACAGTGCGGGACCTGCTATGGGCTTCTCTGCCGTCTTTGCTGACTCTGACGAACAGGGGGCTTCCAGTGCACCGAGGCGTGGTATGACGCGAGCTGCTGGAGACCCGCAGCCGGGTGACGGTGAGTTCACCACAGAAGACCTGCAGAAATCAGGCTTCGGAGTATATTGCTGGTACACCGGCTCGACCTACTTCGACCCCGCCTTTACTGCGTCCAAGACGCATATCAAGGACTATCTGGGCGAAACCGGTCAACTGCTGATGAACAACCAGAAGGTAGAGTACAAAGACGGCTTGTGGACCTACTCGCCTACGAAATACTGGCCGCTGGTTGCCAGCGAGATGCTGACGCTGCGTGCCTATGCGCCCTACGTGAGCTACCAGTTGCAGATGGATGCCAACGGTATGCCCTGGGTGCCGGTAGTGGTTACCTCTACCGATTATCACAACGGTACGCAGCACGACCCGCTGTGGGGCACCTCCAAGCATGGTGGTAGCGACGACGAAGAGACAAAGTATGGTGGGCTTTACAACAACTATACCTACGCCATGAGTGGCAGCAGCACTGGTAAGGACGCCCGCGACGGCACCATCGACTGGTACTTCCACCACGGTATGTCGAAACTGATGTTCCAATGCACCGTCGTCAAAGACCCGGGGTGCCAAAAAGTTACCATCAAGAGCATCACGATAGAGAAGCTCTATACCCAGGGTTTGCTGAGCCTGAGCAGTCCGACAAGCAGTAAAGACGATAAGCCCGAGTGGAAAGGGGAAGACTGGAAGAATGAACCTAGCGGCGACATGACGGTGACACTCAATGGGGCTACGAAGGATGAAGGTACCACATGGACTGCCGGTGACTTGGCACCGATACCGGACCCGGAACACCCGGAGAATCCGCATCCCACCAACCCCTACCCGTTCGTCATCGATATAAACGAGGATTCGTCGCAGCCGACAGGCCCCTTCAACCTGCTGAGCAAGGGACTGCTTATCATACCGCGCAACTTCAATTCACCGAACCTGCCCCTGAAGATAACCATCGCCTATACGATAGATGAAGAGAAAGAAACGTTGTATGCGACTGCTGAGATTAACAACAGAGAATTCTTCGGCAATACGAGCTATACGCTCAAAATGAATCTGACGCCATCAACCGAGGCCCTGGAAATCACGATGGTACAGTCTGCCTTCACACCGTGGGGAACTTCGGTACCGGGAGAACATACGGTGTACAACTGGTGAATTTTAATTAGAAATTAGGAATTAGGAATTAGTAATTATGATTACCAAAAGCGATATAGGAAGAGGGCTGAGGAAGGCTGGGATTGCTGCCGTAGCAATGGTGGCAACCCTGTTGCTCGTGGCGTGCTCGTCGGGTGGCGACGCACCGGAGGCTCCACCTACGCCTCCCACAGACCCGACGAATCCGACAACACCTACTACTCCGGCTGGCACGCCGGAGATACCCGTCGTGGTATGTATGTCGGCAGCATCGTTTGAAGACGGGGCGGAGGAGCAGTATGCTGCCCGTCGTGCATGGACACCACCTACTGGCTATCATCTCTATTCGAGTCTATATGAAGGGGAGTCTTACGTGAATCTGCCCAATATGGAACAGAGCACTATCGACCTGTTTATGACCCACGATAAAGAAGCGGGGGACGCTCAACTATCGGAGGATGTTAATCCGCTTTTTAATCCGCTACATGCCCGCCTGTCGTATAGTTCATCAACAAAAAAATGGAAGTTGGTACTTCCCAATGGCGTAAAAGAAGAAGATTTGACAAAAGATACGAAGGGGAAAGGCAACTACTACGCCTACGGTTTTGTTCCGCGTGATGCTGCTGACGATGCAAGTATTGCTATGCTTCCAGAGCATACTAATTGGGCTGACGGTGCGGTATTAACCATCCAAGGTCTGAAATCCGTAGCCGTGGATCCTTGCGTCATCATCGGAGCGAATGACGGACCGGATGAAAACAATGACGGACCGAGTAAGGGCGTTGGTGGCAGTGCCAGTTTGCGTGCCGGAGACTTCAAGTTCTACTTGGATACCGGCACGACAGGATCGGGAGCTGATGAGAAAATCAATCCTAACTACCTGTACTTCCTCTTCGACCACCTCTACTCCGCATTCAGCATCAGTATGAGGGTCAATCCCACCTATCATGCGTTGCGCCATATCCATCTGAAGGCAATCTATCTGCAGACGGAGACAACCAGTGGAGATAAGCCGAGCAAGATGAATGTGACCATCCGACTGGAGAAGAACGGTGTCGGAAGCAATCCCATTGTAGGAGATATTGTCTATACTCCTGTTGAGCCTGACACACCAACAAAACGTCTGATATACAGCAATAGTGCGGGCTACCCCCTGACTGACGAATATAGCATGTTCTTAGGGCACTTCATGCCCTATGATGTGTCGAGGCTCATCCTGACGAGCGTGTATGACGTATATGATACGAACACAACCCCCGAGCACCCTAACGGCAACCTCACACGTAAGAACTGTGAGGCTACCAATGCCTTGTCGATCAGCCAGTTGTTCAGTGGTCAGACGGTGTCGCGCAGAGGATGGAAATATCTACTGAGGTTGACCATCAACCCGACATACCTGTATATGATGTCGGATCCGGACTTGGATAATCCCACGGTAGTGGTGGAGTAAACTCCAAATTAGAAATTAGAAATTAGGACTCGAGCTTTGCTCGCTTGCCTAAGCAAGAATTAGAAATTATGATTACCTTTGGAAGGTAGAATATAGAAATGAGAAAGTTTATCACCATATTGATAGTTGTACTCCTGAGCACGATGGTTGCACAGGGGCAGATCAGGATTGGTGGTAACGTATATGGTGGCGGTAACCATGCTAACGTGGATGGCAGCACGAAGGTGACCGTCAAGGCGGGGGATATAGGAGCCGTGATGGATCCTGATCCTGAAGCCCGTCCATTGGCTGACCCGCAAGGCAGGGTGTTCGGTGGTGCCCGTATGGCCAATGTAGGCGGTAGCTCATTCGTCAATATCGATGGTGAGAATGCCACCGGTTATATTCTTATTAATCAAGTGTATGGTGGTAACGATATCGCGGGTCAGATAGGTACCGCAGGGGCTGTAGGAGAAGAGATTCCTACGGAGTTGACAGAAACTCAACCAGAAAGTGGTACAGATGAAAAGAAGAACAAGGTCGATAATACTTTCAACAGCTATGTGCGTATCAGCACAAAAACAGCATACACTGCAGAGGATATAGATGCTGCAAAAGAAGGGGATCCTCAGTATGGCAAGAGTGCTGGCTTCGTAGATCATTACACTCAGGTTGAAATAGATAAAGCATCTACAGATCCAGATAATCCGGCTTATGGTAAAAGAACTTCTGACATAAAACCTCCGGCTAATGCCAAGAAGATATATATCGGACAGCTCTTTGCCGGCGGTAATGGTGACTTTGCCTATACTGACGAAAATGGTGAGCCGCTGAAGGATGGTGATGAGTTTATCATCAAGCAAGGAGATGTTATCATCGCCAGGAGTAAAACAGCTTTCGTACTGCCCGAACTGAACAAGACCTATCTTGAAATCAAGGGAGGCTCTATCGTGTATGCATACGGTGGTGGTAACAATGCTACCGTGAAGGAGAAGAACATCATCCACATCGACAACCCCAGTGCCGTGGTGAACCATATTAAAGTTAATGCCGATGGCATCGAAGTCGAAAATGGCACCGACCTGCTGACAACAGAACGTTTCCTGGAGATGGGCATTAATACTGCGTTCTCATTCCCCAGCAGTGGTGCTTTCCAGATAGGCCGCTTCTTTGGCGGTAACAATAAGGCCGAGATGCATATCCGTCCTACGTGGAACCTGCTGGCGGGTAAGGTGCGTAACCTGTATAGCGGCGGTAACAAGGGTAAGATGACCTCTCCCGACGGCTTGCTCCTTGAAATCAAAGACTACTCAAGCCTTATCGTCGATAACCTCTATGGCGGCTGTCGTATGGCAGACGTCATGCCTACGAATGAAGAAGGTATTTATGCGCCGTGTGAAAACCTGCCGGGCTATAACTTCCCCGACCAGTTGTCTGCCCGTGTATTGGTAAAAGGCGGACATATCAATAATGTCTATGGCGGTAACGACGTGACGGGTATTGTCTATGGCGGTAATGCCGTCGGTATCAATACCACCGTCTATGGAGATGTCTATGGCGGTGGTAATGGTGCTTATCCATACACAGACTCTCCATCACTTAAAGATGATCCGACCTATGGCGACTTCTGCTACTATGACGAAAACAGTTCCGGTGGTACTGAGGGTCTTAACGCCTTCCGTCCGAATGCCGAGCAGGTATCTATCCATTTGTCTGGTACCGATGCAGAGCACAAGACAGTCATCAAGGGTTCTGTGTTCGTCGGTGGCAACTGTGCTTCGCTGGCTACCAAGATGGATAAACCAAGGGTAGAGTTGAAGATTGGCTCATACGTCATTGCCGATAAGGTATTTCTGGGCAACAATGGTGAGAAGATGGTTGACGAATCTATTCTTCAGCATTATGCCGGTACATATCCAGGAGCAGATGGTTTCAGTTCATTAAGTTTAACTGACCCATCTGTATTCGCAAATTATATGGAGGGTGTAGTTATGCCATTGAAGCCTAGTCTCATATTCGATAATATTAATAATGACGATGCTGCGAATTACGAAAATTATTCGAGTATGATAGGCTCGTTCTATGGAGGTGGTAACAGAGGTAGCATGGCAATAAGCGGCAAGACAACCCTGAGTTTCGACAAGAAGCTGATTATCTTCGAAAAACTGGTGGGTGGTTGTAACAATGCCAATGTGGAGGAAATATGGACAGGACCGAATAAGACTGGCACACAGCTCTGTGCAGCCTACGAAGGAGGTCTGTTAGGCACTACCGACGAGCGCGACAGCTACACCGAGGGTGGCAAGATTAAAGACCGCATAGAGTTGAACCTCGACAACGTTCTTATAGAGCCTAAACGCTGGAACGACACCTTTACAGCAGTCCCCAATAGTACGACGCTTACGGCAGGCAAGGAGTATTACGAGACCGACCTGCACGAGACGAAGTTTATTGCTAACGGTACAGAGGTTTCCACCACAGAGAATCCATACTATGAATTGACGACTGTCGGTTTGACGCTGGAGTGGAACACTGCCAAGTGGAGTACAGATGAGGATGACTTTATCAGTACTGGAACTACTGATACTGGCGACGATAGAGTCCGTCGACTCATGGGCGGTAACGTCTATGGCGGCTGCTACAATAGCGGACACGTCAACGGTAATGTGGTCATCAACATCAACCAGGACTTGATAGAACGTGGTGTGGTCTTTGCAGAGCCTGATCCTGATGACCCGTATACCATCAAAGGTGAGCGCAACTCCGGTGTGCTCAAGGAGGCACAGGGTGACGACGTGATGGCTGTCGCTATGAGCGTGTTTGGTGCGGGTAAAGGTAAGGACACCGAGATATGGGGCAGCACCACCGTGAACCACAACAATGGTTATGCCTTCCAGGTGTTTGGAGGCGGAGAAGAAGGTGTCGTCGGTAAGAAAAATGTCGAGGGTGAATATGTCTATAATGCGGCCTATAGTTCCACCGTCAACCTGCAAGGCCCGAATGCCGGTTACTCGGAAGAAGAAGATGGTTTGCCGCTGGCCGAGGCTGAATATCTCTATGGTGGCGGTTCTGAGGGCGATGTCGTTGGCGACTCCTATGTCTATCTGGGTAATGGACGCGTCTATGATGCCTTCGGAGGAGCCAGCAATGCCGACATCTACGGTGGTACAGAGGTGCATATAGGCTATAATGGCGGTTTCCCGTGGGTAAAGGATAATGTCTATGGCGGTAACGACTTCGGTGGAACCATCCGAGGTAATATAAACCATTATATGGCTACTACACGACCCGTCTTCGAAGATGAATTAAAACGATCCAGCACCTATGTGAAGTACATTCAGGGTCGTGTCGATTCTATCTTTGGTGGCAATTATGGTTCCTACGACTATGCCGACCCCGTCTTCAAAGACTATACATACTCCCGGGATGAAGGAAGTTATCCAGAAGGTAAATCAGCGGGTGCCGCCAGGGACGGCTTCTCCTTCCCCCATTTGAAGGACAACTCTTTCGTTCACTTCGTACCTGCTGACAACTCCAACAACCAGGTGGGCTTCATCTTTGGCGGCAGCGAGGGCTTCCCCGGTCATCGTAGGCTGAACAACTCCATGCAGACAGATACCTATGTGCTCATCGACGATACCCATACCAAGGATGCCAACCGCTTTGCCAACGTAGATATCTATGGCGGTGGTGCCTTTGCCGGTGTAGGTGATACAGAAACTTCGCTGGGTGCCGGACGCACGGTTGTCGATCTGTTTACCGGCAGTTTCCATAACGTCTATGGCGGCTGCAACCAGGAAGGTCTGGTAGGCTATACCCGAGTGAATGTGCCTGCAGAATCAACAGCCCGCGTGAACGCCCTCTTCGGTGGTGGCAAGGGCTATGATCCTGTTCTGTACGAAGGCGAAAAGGATCCTAAGCCTGCTCTTGCTGGACGTTTATGTGACCACTATATCACCTGTATTGACTTTAAGAGCAAGAATGTCATCGTGGAGGACGCCATCTATGGTGGTAACGAGAGCAGCCGTATCGCGTGCGATACCTATATCAATATAGAATCACCGGTGTTGAAGAGTGACGGCTCACAGGCTACCATCTATGGTGCCGGCTACGGACGAAAGACCGTCTCCGGTCGTACCAACGTCTTTATGAACAACGGTTCGAATGCCTATAAGGTATTTGGCGGCGGATGCAACGGTAATGCCTTTAACTTCGCTTCGCTGAGACAGTGGCTTACTAATCAGTTCCGTATTGCTGAAGGAGATGAAAGTGCTGACGTATCAGACAAACTGGCTGCTTACGCTGGTATTCTTGCTGATTTCGGCACCTATCTTGCGTCTCATCCCGTCACTTTGCCAACCAACATTGGTACCTACCCCAACGAAGAAACGAAAGAATATGACGGTACCTATACCAATGACATTTTGACAAGCAACAAATACCACCAAACCAATGTCCACATCATGAATGGTGGTAATGTGAGTGGCTATGCCTATGGAGGAGGTTATGGTACCGATGCCGTGGTAGGTGGTACTACCTACATCGAGCTGAAGGGTGGTAATGTGGATAGGGATATCTATGGAGGCGGTCAGGGAGGTCCGGTGTTTGACGAATTCGATCTGGCTAAAGATGCAGATCCTGATAACGACTTTGTAGCCACTACCAATGTTGTTATTGAGGGTGGTATGGCGCGTAACGTCTATGGTGGTGGCTATCTGGGACATGTCGGTAGGCACTACAAGACTGTTGATGCTAAAATGGTGGATGCAGCAATTAACGAGGCAGGCACTGACATCCCTGCCATAGCCAATGTGACTATCGGTAAGGTGAATGGTACAAACTTCTATGATGGTGTTCCTGCCATCCAGCGTAATGCCTACGGTGGTGGCGAGGGCGGTTCCGTATTTGGCACTACCAACCTGACCATCAACAATGGTTACATCGGCTATCGCTACAAGAATACGGCTGCCTCGGGAGCCCCCGTCTATGAATACGTAGAGGAACTGGACGACCAGAAGCCTAATGCTATCGAGTTGGCAGGTAATGCCTTCGGTGGTGGATATGTGGTAAACAGCTATGTGGATAATGCCAATGTCAAGATGTATGGCGGTACGGTACGTGGCAGCCTCTATGGTGGCGGTGAGCTCGGTCCTATCGGACGCGGTACGATGAAGGATGGTGCCATTGGCGGCATCAAGAATGGCAAGGCTACTATCTATAAGGCCGGTAAGACCCACGTGCAGTTGTTTGACGGTCTTGTGCTTCGCAATGTCTTCGGAGGCGGTCGCGGTAAGGACAGCTGGGGCGGCGATGGTACGAAATACATGGACGAAGCCATCAAGCCAACGCTGGACCTCAAGTCTAAGGGCTACGTCTTCGGACAGACCGAGGTGGATGTCTATGGTGGTGAGGTAGGTACCGACGAGGGTGTTGCCTTAGGTTATGGCAATGTCTTTGGCGGTGGTGATATAGGCTGTGTATATAGTGCCTATGAACTGGCAGACGGTACACTGTGTATTGGTAAGAAGAACGGTACACGCTATGATGGAAATGACCGTGGCGAGGGCTATTACTATAAGTTTGAGAATGGGGAATTCAAGGCCTCTGGTACCGAATATATCCTTACCGAGGACTGTAAGGTCGTTGTAGAGCCATGGTGTAAGGCAAACTCTGCTGTTAGTATCAACGAAGTGCCCTATGCTGCAGGCAACTATGTTCCGACATCTGCTTTGAACTATTTGGGTAATAAGCAAGATGCTGCTTGGGAATCGCTCAGCAAGGATGATGTCAACAAAATGGGTGTCATTATCCACAATGCTGTGTTTGCCGGTGGTAACACCTCGCCGGGTTCTACCGAGGTGTATGCCAATACGCCAACGGTGTTCGGTAATGCCACCGCCTCCATCCACGATGTCTATAACCGTGACCTCATCACTATTGGTAGAGGTCGTGTGGGCGGATTGTACGGTGATGGTAACCTGACGCTGGTTGACGGCTATCGTGAGTTGAACATTACCAACTACGGTACCGACTACTATCATATTACGGATTTGATTTCCCTGGAAGAGTATAATGCACTACCTGTACGCGAGGCCGCTTATTATGAGATTCGCTATAAGTGTCAGAAACAGTGTACTGATAAGAATAACAAGACCTATCTTGTCGGTTCCACCATTACTGCCGA
>Ga0256407_10008989_pt1 | contig 14425 bp, 27 predicted proteins | sample RumenRJG_04DNA_FD_193489 | JGI IMG/M metagenome (GOLD analysis project Ga0256407, IMG submission 193489) | Bovine rumen microbial communities from Lethbridge, Alberta, Canada - RJG_04 | ecosystem: Host-associated > Mammals > Digestive system > Stomach > Rumen | place: Canada: Alberta... | reverse complement strand
TAATCAATGAAGGTATCATCTTGATAGTAGAAGTAAGCGTATTCAAAGGATAAATGGGTTTTCCTTTATCGTCTACTTGATTGAAGTCTATTTCTCTAAGAGATTGTCTTAGTTTCTCAATTACAAATCTTGTATCCTCAAGCAATAGAGCAGATTCCGATTTAAATGATTCATAAAACTCTATAGCTTGTTCGATAACGTCATCAGGTTTCCATGTAGACTTAAGACCAAGCCCCTGCTTAATAGATTCAATTCTCGTTGACTTATCAGATATATATTGGTAATCGCTTCGTGGGTCCGAGAAGAAATAGATAAAGGCAAGGTCGTTTTTAATATCTTCCTCTTTCTTTTCTTTTTTTCTTTTCTCTACAATCTTTTTGAATGGAAGTAGAGTTAAAGCTTCAGGCTCCACTATTACCTCATAATTTTCGAATTTAAAGAGTTTTATCATAATGTTGATAATTTATATTACTTATTTAAAAAAATGCAGCAGAATTAAAATTTCTACTGCATTAAACCTAAAAATATGAAAAGACATTATTCGTATTCATCAATTATATAGTCAATGTCTCTGTCTTGTATAAACAGAAAATCTTTTCCATTAACTTCGATTGTAGGGATATTGTATTCAACCATAAAGTTGTTTTCAATTACTCCATCTTTCAAAGAACCCTCTTTGTATTTAGGTTTTCCAAATCTTGTAGGATTAATATGAACTATATCTCCAACTTTGATTGTATTAACCATAGAACCTACAGCTACTACTTGTTGAATATTTGATGTATCTCCTTTATTCTTATTAAGAAGAATAATTTCTCCTTTACTGTTATCTTCCAAGTCAGCTGTTGTTATTACCGCTGTAAATGTCGGGGTTATCTTTTTTATTTTCTTGATATTCATTTTTTTCTAATATTTTCTTCCTTGCTTTTTTATAAGCTGGATAATTAATATAATACTTTCCTAAATATCTAAGATAGAAACAGTACTCACCTCTATTGTAATATATATCATTTCTTTCCTTGTCGTTATCAGTAATAAGACCTTTGAATGTTTCTTCAGCTTTTTGTTTAATAAGTTTTAGATATTCAAGATATATAGTCTTTAACTGTTTTTCAGTGAGTCCTGTTTCTTTACTTAGTTGTGAGAGATTGAGGTTCATTGTTTTATAATGAACATTAATAATATATTACCACGATTGTCAAATTCAGGTACATACTGAAGATTAAGTTTTCCATCAAGTATAAACTTTTTGTCTTTTAATCCTTTCATAGTTATCTGAAAATATGTAGGTGACATTCCTAGTGATAATCTTATTTTTCTTTTGTTTTCAGAAGAGAAAACATAGTCGTTTAGCATCTCTGCATTTACTATGTTATCTTTATTTGTTATATAAGAATCAATAAACTTAGATGCTAACTCCATTTCCTTTGGTGTCATTTTGTGAATAGGCTCCATTACTTTAAGCCATGTCATATAGATATTAGAATCTATATTATTCACTAATATGACATTAGTTGGCTTTGGGTTCATCTTTATGTTCCTCCTCTTTCTTTTTTACAGGATACATACCGTACTCAATCTCTTCGAATACCTTATGACAGAACTCATCAGAGAATTTGTAATCACCATTACCATTGATAATCTTACAGAGTTCAATCAAGAAGGACAATCTTCTAATCATTGTGGTTTCACGATTGTCTTGTAGCATTTCTACAAGTTCTTGATTACGTCTAATAAGTTCTTGTGTTGCTGTCTTAAGTTCTTCATAAGTTGGTTGTGGCTCTTGCATTGGTGCCTGTGGCATTTGAACTGTTTTGGTGTCTTTATCTTCCATTGCTAAATATATTTATATGTTATTTTAATTTTGTTATTTATAATATTCGTTTTTAAAATATGTATCTACAAATATGCCTCGTGGATGTAGTACAGAGAATTTACCGTATTTATCTATCATGAGTTTTTCCCACCCTTCATCTGTATTTCTACGTATTATACCACATCCACATTTTGGGCAATATAGTATATCTCCATCTTTTACTATAGCTAAAGATAGACAACGTTTACAATAATATAGTTTTTCATTATTCTTCATTATTTACGTTATTTCTACCTTTTTCTTCGATTTCACGGCGTTTTATCCACGCCTTAACGTATGGAGCATCTTTTTCATGATTCGCTCCGTCAAACGATAATTTTGATGCATACTCTTTAATTTCATCAAAACTATAACTCAAATATTCACATCCTTCATTTACAAACTTTTCAAATGAACCTATCCAAGATTCTATGAATCTACAGTCTGAATGATGTTTTACTTGATATAACATATCAGAAATATCTGATGGTACTATTTCATCCCAGAATGTTAAAAGTTTGTTTCTAAGGCTTAAAACAGACTCTCTAAGGATATCCCAGTATTCTTCTTTACAATCATCCCATCCAGTAGCTAAATCTCTTACAAACCACAAAAAGTTATAAAAAGAATATACTGTCATATTTAGGATTTCGTGTTTAAGACCTTCATCCTCTTCCCAATATTTATCTTCTTCTGTTATATATTGTTGGTTAAAATTCTTTATAAAGTCAAATATTCTATTTGATGAACGCATTGTATATCCAGCTAGTAAAGAACCATAATGTTTATCACATCTACTTCTACTATTAGGATTAGGGTACCAGTAATAGAATGTGTCTACATCTTTTTCCATATCTATTCTTTTGTATGATTCATCGTGTCTGCTAGCATAATCAACCATACGACTAAATGGATAATCTTCAGCTCTATGAGAGTTTTCGTCTGTAGGAAATTCTATATTATACTTTCTAAGAAATTCTCTATTATATACTTTAGCGTTAACCCATATAGACCATGGGTCTATTATATTTCTATAGAAGTCTTTATCAAAAGAATATATAGGAGCACATAGAATAGATACTGGCTTTTTATCTTCTCCTCCGTTATGTTCTTTTTCCAGTATTTCCCAAAAACGGAACAAGGCGTTTGGTGAATACATGTCATCTTCGTCGCATAAAACAATCCAATTATGTTTAGCATTAGATATTCCCGTATTCCTTGCTACGCCTTGTCCTTTATTATTGATATGAGAAATTATTCTTATATCTATGTTTGGTTTTAATATCTTTTTAAATTCATCAGATAAATAATATTCATAATGATTATCTACATCAGGATTATCATTAACAATAATAATCTCTAACTGGAATGTATTATCTGGTATCCATTGAGTTGCTAATGATATTACTGAATTGTTTATTATAGATAATTCACTAAATGCTGGTATTATTGCAGTTATATTATTTCCCATTCTCTGAAAGTTTAATAATACTATCTACTATTTGTTTTGTTTCTATTATTCTAGCTTCGTTATCTTTTGGTTTTACTCTACCATTATGTCTTCTTCTAACTAAGAATATTTTAGAATTAGGTTTATTTTCAGTTATATATTGTTTGAATAACTTCCATCTATATCTGAATGTTTCATTGGCAAAACCTTTTAATTCTATATAGATATTATTATTTAAAATAAAATCTGGAGTATATTCTATTCCTCTTATAGAAGATAATTCTTGCTTGAATTCAAATTTCTTATTGTCATTTGAATAACAAATAATAGAGGCATTGAATGGTTCAAACACTTTTATAGGTTCTCCTCTTTTTAGTTCAATGCCTCTATTAAGGAATTCTTCGTATACATCTAACTCTAGTAAAGAATCAAACTGTATATTATATTTCTCTATTTTAGTACCACTTCTGTTCATTGCCATATTTCAGGGTCGTTATACCATTGTCTCATAGAATTCATTATAGCTCTTGCGCCAGTTTCTCCAGTAGTTATTGTAAACCTTCTTGCATCTGGATTATCATAGCGTTGTTGATTATATAATCTTTCTATTGTATCTTCTATTGTAGATATACTGAAATGTGCATAATTGCCATATTTCTTTATTCTACGTTCTTGTCTTCCTTGCTTTCTTCTTATTCTTCTTGCTTCTTTCTTGCTATATTCATTATACCATCCTTTATTTATTGTCGCTGTATCAACATCATCAAAAGATAATGTGGGTTCAGGGAAATGACATAATGCATCATATATTGATTGTGCCATAATATTATTTATTTAGTTAGTAGACCTTATAGGATTTGAACCTACTACAATATAATTATTAATTATATGTTGCTAACCAGCTTAGCTAAAGGTCTTAAAAAAGTTACTTAGTTTTTATGACGACTGGAATCGAACCAGCAAAAGCAGAATTTACAGTTCTGTGAGTATAACCATTTCCTCCACGTCCCGAATAAATGTACGGATAACGATATTATTGTAAGTAACTAGCAAATGCGCTTAGTAGCGGGAGAGGGATTCGAACCCTCACAAGCAATCACTGTCTTTTGGTTATGAGCCAAATGAGTTACCATTACTCTATCCCACAGCGGAGAAGAAAGGAATCGAACCTCTGTTAACTGGTTAACAGCCAGCCGCTCTACCATTGAGCTACATCTCCAATATAAAAGGCAATACTGATTCACATCGGTAAGCCTTATCACATTCAACATTCGAAAAAAGTCAATCTACTATAAAACTCAAAAAGGGCAATCAAATAAAAAAACAATATTTTAAGGGTTGATACACTTCTGTTTATCAACGTATCCTTAGTCTCTGTTTAAGCAATACGCTTATTTAAACATATTATATTCATAAAGAACTCATATGAGACTAACAAGCGGTATGACCCTTTGGTACCATTCATCCTCATCAAAGAACCTTCAAACTTGTGGCTATGGAAAAAATCACAAAAACCATAGCCTAATTAACTAAATAAAAATAAAATGAAACAAAAAGAATTATTTGTTTGCGGTAATCGAAATACTTCTAAATGCTTTAAGTTTCTTTCCAAGTTCAACAGAAATTTTACGTGCTCGTCTTCCTGCTGCCTTATTGCCGTTGATATTCTTTTCATTTTCTGATTTGAGTGCGTCCATCAAATTATTGATTTCGTTCACCATTACTTTCAAGTCTTCCATTTCTTCCTATGTTTAAAAATTACGCTGCAAATATATGTGGTAAAAAAAACAAAGCAAATAGGTAAAGTGTTAAAATATGTTAAAAGCTTATATACATATAAGAAAAAAAAATAGCAAGTAATATAATATTTCTATTATACTACTTGCTATTAATTAATATCGGTCTTGCGCTATTAGAGTTCCATCTGAGAACTCAAGAGTAGCTACAGTGTCGGTAGCATGTTCTTGCGTTTCAGGATATGTATTAGTTGCTATCAACGTTTTTTCGTTAGCGTAATTACGGTCTTTAAAGAAAGAGAACGCGTAATTCTTTGCGTCATCCTCTGATAACGCTTCGATATCATGCACGTATTCTTGTTCTATGATTATCCGTTCGCTTATTCTGACTTGGTATTTCTTTTTCTCTATCATTTTTTTATTCTGATTTAACCATTGTTTTTTTTGTTCACTTATTATAACGTCGTAAGCTTCGTCTTTGAACTTCTCTATTTTAGAATCGTCGAAGAAGCAGTCAAATCCACGTTGGAATTGTACTATTCTTGCAACTCCAAATTCACGGTCGATAGCATTGAATACTTTTTGACCATTGCGCCAACTACTTGGCATTTGTTTAATTGCTTCGCCTATTATAGAATTAAATTCTTCTTTAGTCAAAGGTTTTTGTTGCTTCTTTATTTCAGCTATAAACTCCTCTATATCCTTACAATAGTAAGGGTCTTTACATTCAGCGACAAATCTTTCCAGTTCTTGTTCTGAAGTTGTACCCTCATCTTCATCAGGGTATCCTACGCCATGAACTAAGTTTGTCACGCCAAAATTGAAATCCAGCCACGGTGCTGGAAATGTACAACAGCTACAGCAATTGATTCCAGCTTCTTTTAGCTTGGATATAATATTATCGTTATTATCTTTCGATATTAGTGTTTTCATTTTTTTTTGTTACTATATTTTAAATAATTAAATTAATCGCCAAACCATTCCTCGCTCTTTGAAGAAAAGATATATTCGTCACCACGCATATCACCTATTGGATTGTAGAATCCGTATAGTTCATTTTGTTTTGTATTCTCGTTGTTTTCGATTAACAGCTTTATAGTAGTAACTGATGTCTTGTTTAGTAATTGGGTCTATTGTCCAACAAGCACATTTGATTGGTTCGTTATATTTCCACTTTTTGTATTGGATATATCCACATTCCATTCTTGGGCTGCCTGCTTTACAACGTTCTTTTAACAGCCTTTTGTTCTGCATATCGCAAGCAAATTCAACCAAATGAAATATCTCACCAACTTGACAACAACGCGGTGTGCCTGAATGCTCTTGCCCGTATTGAGGATGCGGTTTCAAGTACCAAGAGAGACATGTGAAGTCGTGAGGTCTGCCTTTCTTGAAGGCATATTCTATGTATCTGGTACCGCCACTTGTTTCTTTAAGGATGACAAAGTCGTCTCTTTCAGGAAACAATCTAGCAAACTCTGATACAATACTGTAGTGTTTATCTGTTTGTTTCATATTTTACAATAGTTCATTTTGTTTTAAAAACGTTTTAAGTTGCATTGTTGTACTAAGCAATGTGTTTGGTTTGCAATTCGCAATGTTGTACCACACCATTGAACGGATAGTATATTCGCCATTTTTGTTTATTTTAACCTTAAAAGGTTTGTAGCAATTTTCAATCACATAAATAACTGATTCAACACTGTACTTACTTCCTAATTCATTGAGTTGTTGTTCACAGTATTCTGTGTCCTCTTGCTTATTTTCTTTTGTAGTTCTTTCAATGAAGCTCTTTATCTCTTTGCAAAGTTTAGCAGCCTCATTGTGAACTTTCTTTTCTTCTTCTGTCATTTTAATTTTGTTTTACTGGTTTATTATACGCTTATGTATACAAATAGATATAGATGTTTTGCAGTATAAACATTACTATAAAAAACAATGCTATCGCAGTCCAAGCGATTAAACGGTATTTATGAAAAGGGTGTTCTCCATCTTCGTCTTCTATGAAAGTAAAACCTCCAACAACAAAAGTTGCAATACCCCATATTATCCATCCTGTCCATAGGATGAATATAAAGTTTTCTTTAAACGCTTCCATGTTTTTAAAATTTGTTAATTGTTGTACATTTCTTTTGTAGCTCTAACGGCTAAACCAAGTTCGAACATATCTTTTCCATTTAATGTACGGTATGCGATATGGTTCTTGTGAAACCAATCATATAGTTCGTACCCAGTTAGCATTGATAGCTCTTTTGGTGAAATTAAATTAGATACTTCCGACTCTGGATAAAGATATGGTTTTATTTTTTCAATAGGAATGAATAATCCGTCATCAAAATCAGGCTTAGTAAAACCACCTTCATCTAAAAGCAAAACAGAACCGTCGTCACCATTCATTGATATCAATTTACATATTTGATTATCATATTGTACTTTTACTCCATATGGTAGTCTTGCGCAAAAGTCTTTTAATAATAATTGTTTTTCTTCCTGGTTCATGATTTTTTTTATTTATTAAATTTCATTTCTGTGTAGTTTTTGTTGTTCTAATATTTTTTCAATAAATTCTTTGATATTATTACAGTAGTATGGATTTTTAACCTCAGAAATGAAGCATCGTATTCGTTCTTCCTGATTTTTACATCCATCTTCTTCACTATAATATCCAACACCATGTACCATATCTGTAATATAGTCATTATAATTAAGCCATATTGAACCTCTAAATTCACAACAGCGACATACGTTTATACCGTGAGACTTAATATTTTCTAGTATTTCAGGCGAATTATCTTTTAGTATTATCGTCTGTGTTTGACTTTTGATTTTCTCAATATACTTTCCAGCATCCTTCCACGCATTATCGAGTGTTTTATCAATATTGTCATGGAAGTTACGAATGTTTCTACTTCCAGATATAGCGATTATTATTACAATCACTAATACGATTATTGCTAATATAGTTATTACTGTGTTCATAGATTTAATAATTTTATTCGATTTGTCCCACAGAATACAGAACTCCTACTTTTTCGTCTGTATTACAGACACGGTCAATTATCCAAGTTTTTAACTCTTCGTCTTTGACTGTAGGTTTCTGTATATAAATGGTATTCATTTTTATGATTTGTGGTATTAAACGTTCTCTTCTCTTACTGATATAAGCCTTTAAGAGTGTTAGAGCGACTTTCTCATCAGTAGCTGATATAAGTACCATTGCTGGTAATTTGTCAACTCTAACAGCACAAAAAAGCTTATTCATTAGATTTTCCGTTTAATCTAACAAAATTGTTTAACACAATTGTATCTTCATCTAAAGATACGTCTTGAGAGAGGATAGGTGAGTAACAATTTAAATCTTCAGCACAGACAGGGTATTCGTCAAAAATCTGACGTAGAAGCTTTAGGGCTTCATATTTGTCTTTAATTATTGCCATATTATTGATACAGCTTAATTAATTGAAGAATTGCAATTGTTATCGCACTGAGTGTGGTAAAATAGAAAAATACTCGAAGCGAGCCAAATTTCTTTCCGTAGTGTAATTCGAGTAGCGCAGAGGCCACCGTTAATGGTAGGGCTATAACAAATATAACCACCATTATAGCTTGTAGTATAACTACCATGGTAAATCACAATCTAAGATTTGTTTCGTATTATTGTTTGTTTGTTATCGTTTTCATTTCTATTCTTTTGCCCAGTCTGCGCATTCTTCTATATTCTTTCTTTGTAAGAACACCAAATATATGTGCATACAAACCTCGTGCATCTGAACATTTCCGTAATAGCCCACGATATTTGGATTCTACTCTTAACTGAATAGCGATTTGCATACTTCTAGATGCATCTTTAAAATGCATCGGCATCTTTTCGAACCACATTGTTTTATCTTTTTAAAAAGGCATTTCATCGTTAATTTTTACATATTTTTGTATGGCTCGTTGTTGCCGACCCATCTTTCTTCTTATTCTTCTTTTTTCTTTTCTGACTTTGTCGTCGTATGTCTTTTTAACAATTTCAGACGGTACCCTAAATATATCTTTAGCAACATCATCGTATAGTGGTGGATTGATTTCTAACCATTCCCAAAGGTCTTCGAAACTGTTTATTTGATTTGAGTTCATAATACTGAATGTTTTATGTCATTTATTTCTATTCCTGCCAAGCCTATTAGTCGTCTAAGCTCATGCATGAACTTTACATTGAATGCGCTATAATAATTAATGGTGTACCCATCCTTGTTCTTTGTAATAACTACAGTATCTGATACAATCCATTTATTATTATCTACGTTAAACATTTGTGATAGCAATTTATCTGTTATTGTGACATATTCACAATAACGTGATAGCCAATATCTAAACGGCTCATTATCCATATACTTTTCTGATAACGTAATAATTGCTCCGTCTTGATTTCTGACTACATCGCCATCTATTAGGACTTTTGATTCTACCATATCGCAATATTTAAAATGTTAATAACTTAATTATAAATATAGGGTTGGTTTCCCAACCCATATTGAGAGAGAGTTGTGTTATCTACCAGATGAACCTGAACTACCACGATTCGGGGAAGTCAGATTATCTACTTCGACAATTTTGGCTCTATTAGACAACAACCATTTGATTTTTGCCCAAATAGGAGCTTTCTGAGAGAGAGATATTCTGAATTGACATATTCTTTCACCACGTTTTATCTTTGTGTCTCTAATGGCATATAATGGTGCCATCCACCAATTGTCGTTACCTTCATACGGCTTGTCGATAACTGCGTATCCGTTTGCCAGTATAACTCCAAAGTTTTTAGGAAGAGAACTTCTTGCCACAACATTAGCTTCACAAAAAGCTGGTTTTTCAATTGCTACACCTAAGTCTACAATTTTGAGTTCACCAGCTTTGAACTCAACATCTTCTGCAGCGAATAGGTCAATCCAGTCACCTACACTTGCATAGTCATATGCAGGCATAGGAACAAGATAGTCAAGTTTTTCGATATTAGTCGTAGGGTCTTTTATTATACCCTTTTTTCGTCTAATTTTAATTTCCATCTGTTCAAATTGTATTTAACAAAAACATTGCTAAGAAACATAGTATGATATATAAGACTATGTTAATTGTATTTTTAATAGCGGTTTGCATGTCTTTATGTGGTTTATTATCTCCTCTCTCGTAGGAGGTTTGTTTATTATTAGTGGTGATATCGAGTTGTCTTCAAACGTTACTTTATCTTTATAGATATAACATTTTAGCATTCTTGCTCCTAGTAAAATCCTAATGTTTTTAGGATATGAGTTATGTACATACGTCATTTTCTTGGATTTATATCACCACCGATTCTGTTGTTTCCGAGACGGTTAATAAACAGTTCCCACAGCTTGCACACCGATTCTGCAACAAATTCAATTACTATGCCTGCCCAGTTTGCACGACCATGATAGTTTCCGTCTTCGTCTTTAAATTGTATGAAACTTGCCATAATGCCCTCCTACTTCTTTCCGCAGAAGAAATGCCATAATGCTGCAAATGAGTCAGCGATTATAGTCACAGTAGTTCCAAACCAATTTGAACGACCTTCGTATGAGCCGTCTTCGTTCTTTTTGTAAATAAAGCTTGCCATAATTTAATGATTTTAATGGTTAGTATATTTTTAAATAAAAAAAAACTTCCTGTCGCTATGGTTGGCGAAATATCAGGAAGTCTAATGAAATTTATTGATTACTATAGTGATAAGACTTGTAACTGTCAGACATTGCTGTTATTTTGCAGTCGATATAATCATCAGGATTAAAATCGACGTTGCCGTTAACTGTATATGTCTTTGGTTTTTCAATTGGCTGCTGCCAATCAGTTACAAATTGCGTAATTTGTGTGATTTGTTTTTGTTCCATATTATTTATATATTAGTTATTGTTCTTTTGTTTCTTCGTCTATTTCCCATCCAGGATACTTTGTAGTTCTAACAAAGTCTCCACACATATAGGTTTTAAGTCCTTCTGGTGGATGTATTGCCACCTCTACCTCTTTCCCTGACGGGTCTTTTATCTTTGTATGACATTCATCCCAATTATTCTTTAGAGTATTTAGTCTGTACAATTGTACAACAGTGCCTCTATATTCCTCCATAAGAGAATTAACTTTATCTGTTATCAAATTTATCGGGTCTGTCATATCGTCGATATTCAACATCTTCTTGGGTTCTGTCATAAGAGATAACCCAATCAATTCTTTTTCTATATTTTCTTTTATTAATTCCTCTTCTTCGATTGCTTCAAGAACCGAATCGAGGTTATCATACGTTTGGCGATTAAACCAGTCGTAATGATAGAAACCTGTTTCAAATGACATAATAATATTATAAATGCGAAGCGAACATTAGTTCGCCCCGCAAATATAAACAAACAAATATTAAAAATGAGCCTATGCCTTAAACTTTTTGAGTGATGCGTAGATGATAGCGTGGTTAGCCAATTCCTCAATAGATTCAATAATCTGTTCGTAATCGCCTTTGTTGATAGCGTTGCCTATCTTATTAACGATATTCTCAATGCGAACAATCATAGCGGCATCTCCGTGCGCCTCATATTCCTTACGAGAAAAGTCTAGATATGATTTGTTCTTTTCTTCATAATTGGATTGAAGGTCAACTATCTCTCTGGTAAATGATGTTGAAGGTTCTGTATTTTCCTCAATTACCTTTCTAAGATAGTCAATACCGTTTGCGGCTTCTTTAAATGTTAAATAGTTGCGCACGATTGTTCTGAGACCTTCTACAACATTCGAAGATATTTCTTTGTCTTCTTCTGTTTTAGTAGGTATTGCGGATATTTCCTTTTCTATAGTGTGAGCGCAGAAAGCCACAAGGGCGAGTCCTTTACGTCCCTCAGAATCTATTTGAACCGTTTGCTCGTTACCGATATTAGCAATGTCTGATACCATTCTTTTAATGGTTGACTTGTTGATATTTTTGCTTATTTCAATAACAAAAAGCATTGGTTCTTCAGATTCACCCTTGACCTCTATCTTGTAGACAGAAGTCTTTCTCTTATTTTCGCTGTATGATATTGTGTAGTAAGCGGTATATGTTTTACATTCTACATTACCCTCTACGAACATATCGTTAATATGGTCCTCAAGTTGGAAACCTTCTGTGCTTTCTAGTATTTCCTTTTTAGGAAAATAGCTTTTAATAATTTCGATAATTTTCTGTTTCATGTGATTTTTTTTATATTTAGTTAATTATTAGAGTTAGAAAAGTGCTAATGGAATCATACTTTTACTTTCCTCGATTCTACAGAAGATACATTCGTCATCATCAAGAGATGTTGCTTTGAATAATACAAAGCCTTCGGTTCTTTGGATTTCTGTAATCCTGAAGACTCTGTTATCGTATTTAAATGACTCTTCGTCAGCAACCAACATTCCTACAGCTAAAGTTTCTTCTGTGTTTCTCAGATAAATGGTAGTAAGGTCAACTTCACTTAAGAGACGCATTTTATGTTGTAGTTCATCTACCTTTTCTCTGAGTTTCTGAACTTTCACCTTGTCTACTTTGTCGTCTTCTTTATCTTCTTCAAGTTCAATTTCGTCACTTAGCTTGCTGATAGTATCTGAAATTTTGTACCTGTCGAACCTGCTGTCACAGAGAGTACTCCATTCTGTAAGAGACATTTTAACTATTTCATTGATAATATCTCCATTGGATGGTAAGTAGGTATCGTATTTTGTTGTGTACGCATGTGCTGCTATGATGATGTTTTCAAGGTTCATAATTTCCGAGCCTATCTCTTTAAATGCTTCGAATCCGCAAAGGCGAACTTCTTTGATAATATATGAGAATGTGTCAATTGTGCGGTTCTTCTTGCTCATTGCATAGTCGGTAATGAAACCTATCTGTTCTTCTGTTAAGTCAGTTAAACGAGATTTGAAGTATGTACGAATTTCGTTCATATCGTTTATATAACCGAAATTAAGTGTATAAGCAACACGACTTAATCTACCTAATAGATTTTCGTCAACGTTTAACGAGTTACAGGTAAATAAGAACATCTTCTTGTTTACGGTATTATGCGTGCCATCAATAACTGAGAGAAGAAATTGCTGCTCTTCCTTGTTGAACTTTTTCTCGAATTCATCAAAGAAGAATACACAATCCTGTTTCACCGATGATGAAATAAACTTAATAAGTTCCATATTAACGTCTTTTCCCATGTTCTCAACAAGTAGTACAGGACATTCGAGTTCATTGCAAATCTGTTCAGCAAAGAGGGTTTTACCTGTGCCTTTCACGCCATTGAGTAGTAATCCAATGTTCCTGTCTGTATTTTTAACTGCGTGTTTTACATATTCCAATTCCCTTTGCTTAACAGGATATAAATCTTTTGGCATTAGGAATTTATCCTTTTGACGAACAAGATAAAACTCGTTAGTAAAAGAATTGTAATTAATAGTATAAATTCCAGCTGGGATTGCATCTGCAATTGCATACTGGTCCGAAATAAAAGACACTTGGTCCTTCTGGATTAAAACGCTCATTTTTTTTGTTTTTAAAATAGTTTTAATTGATTAAAGGCCATAACGATTTTATTTGCTGCAAGATAGTATGGCCTTTTGTCTATCTTGCTTATATTAATCTTGTCTACATCATAAATGACAATACAGCCATATTTGTCTACTAGGCTTTGCTTGCCATCCTTCTGTCTTACAAGAATGAAAGAATCTTTTGTGTTTGCGTATACGAATCGTACAGAGTTTGGAACTGTTTCTTTTCCGTGTAATACACAATATCCTCCACCAACATTGGTTGAAGATAGAAACATCTTTCCATCTTTACATTCGTCTATATACGATTTTATTGGTACTCCTGCTATTAGATTGTTTAATATAGCAATCCTAACTACTTGTGGTGTTATAGATTTCGATATATCATTTGCAAACAATCCTTTCTCTACAACTTCTCCACTGTACGTTGTACCAACATAGTCGTTAACAGAGTATTGCCATAATTCATTAAAATGGTCAATTTCATATGGCATATCTAATTCGTAAGCATAAGTCTTCATTGTCAATGCTATAAGGGTTAACCATGAGTCTGTGTCTTTCTTCGCTAACACAAAAATACCATCTACGTTTACCTGAATGATTTGTACTGCATCTTCTAACTCTAGAAGCCTATCAATCAAACCTAATGTAATAAACATAGACTGTATCCTTATACAAGTGTTCATAACTGGGTCGTACATATACGACCAATCAGAATTCATTAAACCTATAGATGAGTTTAAAATGTTTTTCAAGAATGAAGCTCTATCCTTATTTCCTTCGTTTTTAGCCTTTATTCTTTCGTCCCTGATACTTTTATAGAGATTTCTAAAATCTTGGCTCAAA
>Ga0256407_10008988_pt1 | contig 14426 bp, 6 predicted proteins | sample RumenRJG_04DNA_FD_193489 | JGI IMG/M metagenome (GOLD analysis project Ga0256407, IMG submission 193489) | Bovine rumen microbial communities from Lethbridge, Alberta, Canada - RJG_04 | ecosystem: Host-associated > Mammals > Digestive system > Stomach > Rumen | place: Canada: Alberta | collected... | reverse complement strand
TTCAAAAATAAATTCATATAATTTTTTATTTCTTGAGAAATTAAGAAAGTTTATATGTTAATTATAAAAAAATTAAAATAATCAAAAAACTTTTATTAAATTTAATATAATTAATATTTATTAGAATTTTTAATCATTTGTATTTTAAATATATGGAAAAGTTTATTTAAAAGATATACTAAAATTTAAATTAAAACAATTATTATTTTATTAAAATTAATATTTAACGAATATGAATACAAGTTATAATCATCAAAATTTTTATGATATAACATATCGATCAAATATTTTTAATTTAAATAATAGTGAAATTTTTTCTGATAGAAGAGAATATTCTCCAATTATAAGAAAGAATTTATCTTTAATAGAAAAAAGTAAATATAAAAACAAAACTAATTATGACCCAACATTTTATTATAATAATTCTAAATTTTCAAAGGAACAATTATATCATAAAAAATTAAAAAGTAAAATTTTTCCTCATAAAAAAAATATTCCTTATTCAATTCAACTTATAAATTATAGAAAATATGGTTCAAGTTTTAATTGTAATGATGAAAGTTTAATTCTTAAACATAAACCTAAATGTTTATCAACTCAAAATTCTGCAAATGCAAGTTTTGATAATGGAAATAATCCAAAAGAATTAAAAATTATTATGAATCAATCTAATATTTTTAATGATAATGAAAAAGAACAAATTAATAAAAATAATTTAAAGAATAGTATTTTAAATTTTTATAAAAAAAAAGATAAGATAAATAAAGATTATATAATTATTAAAAGAGAAAGTAAATCACTCAATTCTCAATTAAATAAAGGAAAAGAAAATATTATTCCTAAACAACATACTAAAAATATTATTTCTTTTAAAAATTTAGGAATGTATCAAAATATTTTATTAAAAAAAAAACCAAATAATTATTTTGAAATTGAATTTAACGATTCAATGGATAAAAGAAATAATTTAAAAAATGATATTAATCAAAATAAAACTTTAAGTAACAATAATAAAATGATACAAATGAATAAATTAATAAAAAAAATTCAATTGTAAGAATATTTTTTTTAATTTTTATTTAGTCCACAATAAAAATAAAAATTTATTATATAATTTTTTAAAATAAATTTAAAAATTATTTTTTTAATGTATACTTAATTAAAATGAATAGATTTTTAAGTCATGGATTTATAAATGAAAATAATAAAGACACTTTATATAATACATTATCTTCAAGAAGGCAAATATTTTCATATAATTCAACAATAAATAATAATCCAATAAAAGTTCAAAACACATTTAAAAATAAATTTTCAAAAGATTCAAAAATAAAAGTAATGGACTCAAATTCCTTTATGACAATTTTTAATATAAAACCAACAATTCAAGAAATTACAGAAAAAAAAGTAACAAATACAACAGGAAGATTTGATTTTTTAAGAGAAAATCAAAAGAAAAAAGTAGAAATTCCAAAACCAATATTACCAAAAATAATAACAAAACAATCAAGCACATATCGTATAAATAATATATTTGAATCACAAACAATAAAAAATAAAACCAAAGATAAAAAATCATTAACATTTGATAAATTTAATTGTAGAGAAAAAATCACATCACATCAAAAATTTAAATTAAGTATCTCTTCAAGATTTTATAATAAAAAACCAAAAAAAATAAAAATAAGAAAATTAGATTCATTTGATATAAGAACATGTCCAGGAGCAAAAAATGGAGTAACAAAAATTAACCAAGATTCTTATATAGCAATGACAAAAATAAATAATATAAACAATTATAAAATTTTTGGAGTTTTTGATGGTCATGGTTACAATGGAGAAGATATATCAAAATCAGTATCAAATTACTTTATTGATTATTATGAAAATATAAAATTTTATGATGAAACCCCAATTCATATTTTTAATGATTATAAAAATGATGATTACAATTTAATAAGAACTTGTATAAAAAATTGTAATGAAAATTTACATAAAACATTAAATTGTGAAAAAAGTGGTACAACAATAAATACAATTCATATAATAAATACAAAAATTATAAATACAAATTTAGGTGATAGTAGAACAATATTTATTGATGGAAATAATAAAGTAATTCAATTAATAAAAGATCATACTCCAGATTCAATAAAAGAAAAAGAAAGAATTTATGAAATGGGAGGAGAAGTCAGTCGAGTCGAATGGGCTGATTATGGTCCTTTTAGAATTTGGTTTAAAGGAGAAAATTATCCTGGTTTAGCTATGAGTAGAAGTTTAGGTGATTTTGATGCTGAAAAAATTGGTGTTATTAATATTCCTGAAATTACTGATATTGATATTGTTGAGAAAAATATTAAAATTTGTATTTGTGCTAGTGATGGTCTTTGGGAATTTTTAAGTAATGATAGAGTTTGTGAACTAGTTTTAGGTTATTATAATTCAGATGATGCTAAAGGAGCTACTAGGAAGTTAATGGAAGTTGCTAGGAAGACTTGGGAGGTTAATAATAATATGGGAATTGATGATATTACTATTATTGTTTTGTTTTTTAAATGAGTATTAAATTTTTTTTTTAATTTGTTTTATTATATTATATAAAGGAAGTTTCTCTTTTTTTTTAATGTAATTGGTTCTTAAGAATTTAATATTAAAATAAAAAAGTTTTAGTTGTAGGAATTATATTATTAAATTTATTTGATAAAATTCAATAATTTATTATAAAGTTGTTTTTTAATATTATCATTAAAATATTGTATAATATTCTTGTTTATTTATCAATTTATATTCTATACATTTTTTATTTTTTTCAATTCACATATATTATTTATTTTTTTCGATTTAATTTTTTTATTTAGAAAAAATATTTTTTAATAATACAAATTTTATTTTTATATATTAATGGAAAAAAATAACTTTTTAAATAAAATTGATATTTTTAGAGTTCCAATATTACTAAGATTTAAAAAATCTCAACATTTTTCATCAAATATAACAAAAATATTAAGTATAATTGCTATTTTTCTTGGATTATTATATTGTGGATATTCAATATATGAATTATTTTCATATCAATCATTTTCAATTATAACAAATTCAAAATTAAATAATGAAAATATTGATTTATCTAATACACCTATTTTAATTGGAATAACAACTGAAAATGGAGAATCAATACCTTTAAATTCTTCCATTATAATAACTTCATATGTTAAAAATTTTAAAACTAGTATAACTGAAGAGAATAAAAAAATAGATAATATTGAATATAATGAAATACTTATGGAATTTTGTAATAATTCATACTATATTAAGAAATATAATATTATTCAAAAATATAATTTATCTCATTATCTTTGTGTTAAACCAAATCAGAATTTATCATTATTTGGAAGACATAGAGATTTTATAAATGGATATTCAACAATAAATTTTTTTTTAAAAAAATTAATAGAAGATAATAGTTTTTTAAATAATCAATTTTTTTCATTGATTTATTTGTCTGAGGTTGTTGATAATGATCAATATAAAAATCCAATAATAAAAAAATTTAGAAGTGAAAATTTCCAAATTTCATTAAATTCATATAAAAAATTTTTTTATTCCTTTTCTCCTTTAATATACAATTCAAATGAAGGTTTATTTTTTAAAATTAAAAAAAAATATAAATCATTTTCATTTAATAATATTCAATTAGATTTTTTAAATACTAATGTAGATGACTATGGTTCAGATGATAAAAGTTTAAATTTAATAAAAATTAGTTTTACATCAATTGATTTTATGGAAGAAGTTACAAGAAAATATTTAGATTTTTATGAAATGTGTGCTAAAATTGGAGGAACTTTAGAATTTTTTGTTGGAATATTTTATTTTATTTCACAATATTTATCTAGGAAAAGTTTAGTTGTTGATTTTGTAAATCAACTAATTCTTTCAAATAATAATAATAAAATTAATAATAGAGTTAATAAAATTTATTTATCAAATTTATTTAAAAATGAAAAAAAAATTTCTCAAATTTTTAAAACTGAATTTAGAAATAAAAAAAATATTTCAAACTTTATTATTAAAGACGAAGTAAATAGTCAAAATGAACGATTAAATAATAATACAAATACTCCAATAAAAAATCTAAATTCTATATATAAATATCAATTTAATTTTGATGGACAAATATATAAAATTAGTTTTTTAAACTATCTTTTACCTTTTTTTTATCTTAAGAAAAAAAAAAGATATAGAATATTATGTATGTATTCTAATATTATAGACACTTTTTTAAGTTTAGAAGAAATTTTACCAATTATTGAAAGAATGTCTAAATATTTTAAAGAAAAAAAGAATACAAATTTTGAAAAAAAGTATATACTTAATATGCAGCCTATTAATAAAAGTAATTTACCTATATTTTATATATAATAATATTATGATATATATATTGTAATAAAATTAAAAAAAATTTCATAAATTTTTTTTTATTAAAAATAAGAATAATAAAATAATAATATTAAAAAAAATGGATATGGATTAAGGTAAATTTTTATAAACTTTAACCCATCCAATATCATCAATTTCTGCTAATTCATATTTTTTAATACTTTCATCAAAATATTCTTTTGTTTCTTCTTCTAATTTTCTAATAATACTCTGATATCTTGCAGCTTCATTTTTAATATTAATATTAGCTTCAACACTCTTATCATACAAATAATATTTAGGATTAACTTTAAAAGTTCCTGAACCAAAAACTTCTTTCAAAGTATTTTGATATTCTCCATCCCCAGTTATAATATCAAAAGTGACATTAAATTTCCCTCCAGCTTCTAAAAGAACATTAAAATCATAAACATTAACTTTTTGGAAATTATATTTATAAGTTAATCCTAAATTATTAAGACTAATATTAATTGTTAAAATAACTTCTCCTTTCTCATTATATAAATAAATTGGTCTTATATCAGTTAATAATTGATTTCCTGGAAGAGCATTTGTAGTTAAATTGTTAATTTTAGAGAAAAGAACATTAAAAACAGAATTTAAATTAGTTGTTAATGAAGTATCAATTTTATTTTTTGCCTCATTCCAACTATTAATAACTCTTTCTTTAATTGTTTCAACAGTCTTTCCAATTCCTCCTGTTTGATCAGTAAGCCAATTATATAAATGATTTTTAATACTTTGAGCTTCAGTTTCTATTTTTTTTAAAGCAATTATTGGATCAATATAATCAGAAAGTAATAATTGATATGAATAGAAATATTCTGTTATGTGATTTGCACTATTATTTAATGATTGTTTAAAACTACCAATTTTAGTATATACAGAAACAAAATTGTGATTTGTTAAAACATCATCTCTAAAATCATTATATTTTTCTTGTATTTTATCTAAAGCTTGATTAATTTCTTTTAAATTATATTGTTTTGATTGTAAATTTCTCATTCTTGTTTTTGGTTTTAATGTAAAACCAGTTAATGGAGTTGCAAATTCTTTTTGTAATATATTTCCAATATTATTAAATTTATTTGCCATTGAATTAGCTAAATCATTCATTATTGTAGTTAAACTCTTTTCAATGGCTGCTATTATTATACTAATATTTGTATTTGTTAAATTAGTTTTAACTGTTAAAAGTACACCTGATGCTGAAAATGCATTTATTTGTTTTGTAATATTATTTTCTTGCTCCCTTTTCTCTTTTTCAAATGAATCAATTATTTGTTTAATATTAGGATATATTTCATTGACTAAAAATTTAGATATTGAATCTTTTTTGTTTTGTTGAACTGGTAAATTGTAATTTTCTTTATAATTATCTAAAGATTTTTGGAAAAATTCATAATCTTCTCTTATTACATTCATATAAGAATCTAATATTGTTTGTGTTTTTGTATTACAAGTAATTGACATATTTTTATTATAAGTATTTAATGTGTTTGAAATCACATTTAATTTATTAGTTAATTTTGTAATAAAATTATCTTTGTAATTATCAACATTAAGTTTTGATGCCAAAATTGTAGTTAAATTAGCTTTGAATCCATCAGTAAATGATTTTGGTATTAATGAGTAAATTTTTGGTTTATTTAAAGTATCAATCATTTCTTTTGAATTAATCATATTAATCATTTTTTCAATGAAACTTGTAGGAATTAAATATTCAACATTATCACTAAATAAATCTAATTTTTGATTTATAACATTATTAATTTTTGATGGTAAAATCTCATTTAATTTATTCTTAGTGTCATCAAATATTGTTTTTAATCTATTTGCTAAAGTTTTACTAATATAACTTAATTCTGAAGTATTTAAAAGTGATTTAATATAATCATAAGAATTATCAATAGTCATATTTAAAAGATCAAATTGTGGTTCAATATTAATTTCATTTTCAGTATTATAAATACCATTAATGTATTCTTTACCTTCATTTGGAAGAAATGAATCTAATGTTAAATTATATGCTTTTACAATAATTGAAATAATATTTGATGAAAAGTTTAATTTTTCTTGTGTATATCTATCTAAAGATGCACCTTCAAAAGAATCTAAATTTTCTTTAATTGAATTTACTAAACCTATATAAGTTGCAGTTTCATTAAATTGTTCTAATATAACTTTTTGTGTATCTCCTACTTCTTTCATAATTGAATTTTCTGTATAAATTTCCTTAATTTGAGAAAAGAAATCTGTTACTATATTTAAGAAGGTTTCATATGTAGAATCTTCTAATTTTTCAAGTTTATATGTTGATGTAACATTAGATGAACTTGAATATAATAGAAATGCTGCATTAAATTGAGTATTCATCATTGCAATAATATCTTTATAATTTTTCTCAAGATTTTCTTTAATTTGTCTAACTAAAATTTCTAAATAATAATCATATTTTTGGTCAATTTCAAGATTAACTTTTTCTTTTAAATCAGTTTCTTCTTTATCCATAACATCTCTGATAATATTTTCTAAAGAATATTCCATATCTAAAAATTCGAATTTAAGTGTATAATCATTAACTTGATTAATTAAATTAGAATAACCTTCAGTAATGAAATTTTCAATTTTCTCATAAACTTCTTTTTTAATATTTTGAGAAACTGAAATTCCTTCTAAGAATTTATTAGATTCATTCATATATGCTTCATTAATTTCTTTTAATAATAAATCATAATTTTCTTTATATTGAAGAGCATTAAAATAATAACCTCCTTTATTTGAATAATAATTAATTTCATCATTATAAATTTGTTTAGCTCTTGCAATAGGACCACATCCCATTTTCATTAAATTAGCAACTTTTTTTCTAAAAGGTAAAGGATCAACAAAAATTTCTAAAGCAATATTTTCTATTTGTTTTTGAAGACCTTCAAAGTTAATATTACTATAAAAAGCATTCATTAAATCAGTTTGAATATTAGTAACATAAGATTTCATATATTTTTCAGTTTCTTTATTTAATTCTTTTAAAAAATCATTTATTTCTTCAATTAAATCATTAATTCCATAATTAAATCCTCTATTATATAAAGCATTAAAGTCATTTGAATTTAATGAAGAAAAAGTTCCATCTCCAAGCATACTTCTTGCTTTTGGAATTAAAGCATTTAAATCTGAAATTGATTCTCTTGCTTTTGCTACTTGATATTGATATTGTTGTAATGGTGATAATAAATTTTCAGGATTACCATTTTTACAACTTATTTCATGTGCAATACATAAATTTTGATTGAAATATATTTCTAATGAATTTATTATTTTTCCTAAATTTGATGTTATTTCATATTGTTTATCATTTATCAATTTTTTAATATTAAATTGATCTTCTTTTGTTCTTTTATAATTATCTTTATTTTTTTGTATCTTTGAATTAAGATAATTTGAAGCAACTTGAAGTTGTTTTTCAACATTTTCATAATCTGTTTTATTATTTCCAGAATATCCATAAATATTTTTTGGTACTTCTGAATAGAAAATTGAATCAACTAATTCCATCCAAGTTTTATATACTGATTCATAAGCTTCTTTAATTGTTCTATTAATACATTCAATAATATATAAAGTTAATCTTTCAAATAATATATCACCTGTTTTTTCTTCTTTTCCTTTAATTTGACGTAATTTTGTTTCTGCTTCAGTTGGTCTTGCCATATAAAGAGCAGAATGTTGTTTGAATTTTTTTTCTAAATATGTATTATTAAATTCATTATATTTTGTATTTAACTCTGAATAATAATCATTTAATAATTGATTTAAGAATGTTTCATTTGAATATTTTTTAATTACCATATCCTTAATTTCTAATTCTAAACTTACATTTAATATTATATCAAATGTTTTTTCTTCTAACATTAATTCACGAACTTTATCTTCTGCTTCTTGATAATGCAATTGCTTAATCAAACTTACTATATCATATAAATCATTTGTTAAAATATTTTTAATTCCGTTTTTTTTTTCATTTAAATAATCATTACCAATTGAATTTAATGTATCAATAATTTTTTTAATATTTTTCCTTTTTGTTTCAGAAACATTATAATAAATTTCAAATATTGTATTGATATCATCTAAATAAATGGTATAATTTTGATCAAATTTAACTTGAGTTCTTAATAATTGCATTAATTTAGTTCCATTATTTAGAATTTCATTATATTGTTCTGTAAAAGTATTAAATATTGAATTTAAATTTGAATTTTCTCCATATATTCTTTCTTCATATATCTCATTAATTTGTGTTAAAATGAGTTGAATCATATCTTGAATTTTTTTTCTTAATCCTCTAATAGTTTCAATAGAATTCTTTCTTATTTCATTTGCCTTTTCTTCATCTTTATGATAATAAATCAAACCTTGAATTATTGAATTATTTTTTTCCATTCTATCAGCAAAATATTCAACTTTTTTTAAAGAATTTTCTATATTTTTTTCAAACTCATCATCAATATAAGAATAAAATGTATAATTTTCAACTTCAATTGCTTTTGTTATTTCAGTTTTAAAGTTTGTAAATATATTATAAATATTATCTAAAATATCTCTAATATCATAAAAAGTACAAATATCAAATTCTAATTCTTCTTCAGGATCTAATTTTTGGCTGATAATATAATTTAAATTTTGCATAATTTTAGGGAAGAACTCTTGTGAATGAGAATAAATTGAATTAGCGTTACTAACAGTTTTACTAATAAAATTATCAATTCCTTCTCTACTACTTGAAAAAATATTATTAATATTATTATTTTGAGTTTCATTAATTGCATTAAATATATTATCAAAATTATTTTTACATTTATTAGCATTATTTATAACTTGTTCAAAGCTTTTTGCATTTGCATTTAAAACTGCTCTATATAATTTTTCATATGTATCAACCATACAATTTGAAAAATCAGGAACTTTATCAATATTAACATATAATTTATTTAATTCCTCATCAATTTTTGTTTTTATTTCATTTAAGTGATTTACAATATTCATTTCAACTTCTGTTGTAATAAGATATCCTGTACGAGATAAAACATCATCAATTTTGTCAACAATTTCATCAAAATTAACATAATTTTCTTCATTCATAACTTTAATTTCTTCTCCATTTCTATTGAAAAAAACATCAAATCTAAAAAGTCCTAATTTTGGAGAAAAAGTAATTTTTGAAAATAAACCTACATTTGCACCAAGGAAATTTGCTTTAAATAAAGGATAAGTAAATATAATTGATTGTGCATAAGGATCAAAAATATAAGTATCTAAATGTCTTTTAAATTTATTATTTTCATTTCCATTTTCTACTTTTTTATTAAGATTTAATAATAATTTATTATAATCACCAAATTTATAATTTTGAATTAATGAATGAATTTTTTGTGATAAATTTTCATCTTCATAAGAATCACCAGATAAAGTTAAATCAGAATCAATAAATGTATTATATTCTTTAATTAAACTTGTGAAAAATCTTGTATTATCTCCTTCAACTTCAGCTGTAAAATTAGAATTATCTTTAAGAGTAAGATTTTTTGAATTTGATAATATTGATCTTTTAGACATTTTAACATTATTAATATTTCCATCTTTAACATTAATTACGTAATTTTTTATTTCTTTTGAATCTTCAATATTAGCAAAAGATGAATTTTTACTAATATTTAATTTATTAACATTATTATTTTTATCAACTGTATAATTTTTAGATAAATCATCATTTGTTTTTGTAGTAACATCAGGAATAATTTTTTCTAAAAATTCATATAAATAAGAAATTATAGTAATATTAGAATCCTGAGGTGTAGTAACATCTTTAATAGTTCCATTATTATAAAAAGAGAATTTTAACATTGGAATATTTGAATCTATTTTATTTACATTTCTAATATCAACACCTAAATCATTTTCTCCTTCTTTTTTCATAGATAGTAAAAATGCATATGCACTATAAATTTTAGTATCATTTGATTCATCAATTTCATCAATATATAACATATATTTACTATGTATAGTTAAAGATGAATGCATTTCTTCAAGAAGACGAGTATTTTTATTTCCTTCAAAGAGTATATTTTGTTTTTTTGAAATAACATCATCATAAATATAAACTTGATGTAATTTCCTTGTAATATCAACAATTACCTTATCTTCATCATAAATAATTGGTGGAATAATAGGTTCATCTTTTGGAGTTGTAGGATTTTTATCATCATCTATTTTAGTATCATTTTTTATGTCTTTATTTGGATCATCTTTTGAATCATTATTTAAAGGGCCATTTGTATTTCCATTTCCATATTCAATTGTATTATTTATTTCTTCTTTTCTTTTTTTACACAATCTAACACTTAATCCAATTATTAATCCTAATATCACTATTCCTACTATAGAGATTGCTATTATCTTACATTTTTGCCCACGAGACATTTTTATTTTATAAATTGTTCCTTTGTTTACTTATATAGAGAAATTTTTTATGAATGGAAAAAAAAAAATAACATATTTCAGTAAATAATATATTCTAGAAGGATATTTATATTGTTTTTTAATATATATATTTTTTTTATATCATTAGTTTGATTCTTATTATTTTAACATAAATTCAAAAATTCCTTTTTTTATTTCTATGATATTTTTATTCCAGAAAGAGGGATTTTAAAAATAGTGATTTTTATAGAATAAATTGAAATATTTATTTTTTAAATTTAGCTCTCAAAAAATAATTAAATTTTTATATGAATTAAATTTTAAATAATTAATTATTTTTTAAAATAATTTATTCTTTTCATTTCTATTTAAAATAATTATTTAAATTAATTAATGAGATTAAATGAGAAAAAAATAATTAATTTTTCTTTTATTTAAATAAATTTCTTTAAATTAATTATTAAATAAATTAAAAATAATAATAATTGAAAGTGAATGATGTTCACAAAAAATACATATAAATTATTTTTAATATTTCTTTTTAATATCCAAATTTATTTTTCCTTATGTTATGATACACAATATTTTTTTTGTAATAATAGAATTTATTCAGACTTTTCAGGATTATCATATGAACAAATAAATAATTTATGTTCATTAATAATCAAAGATGATAGATTTGTAGTTTTATTAACTGATAAAATAACATATCAAGATGATTACTCATATACTGTCTTTAGTGAAAATTTTTTTAATACCCAATGTATATATAATTCAATAAATTGTATTTATTCATTTGCAATTAGTATTTATGTTAAAGGAGGAAGAGTTTTAATTTCTGCTGGTACAAATGCAAAAAAATATGTTTCTCAAAATCAAAGAATGAATATTATAAATTCTGTTATTGACTATTTAAAAAGAGGAGATTATTATATTGCAATTTCAACTACTATTAATTTAATCAGAAATATTTATCCTTATTCAAATAATAATAATAATAATAATTATCAAAATAATCATTCTTCAAATTCAGGTGGAATAGGTTTTTTTGGTATATTACTTATTATAATATGCATAATTATAATTATATATCTTTGTTATTATTTTTCTCAAAAACAAGAAGATGATCAACAAGAACAATTAATAAATAATAATATAAATGATTCAACATGTTATGAAATTCATGATCATTTAAGTCAATTAGAAAACTTAATAAAAGAAATAAGACAAAGTTCCCCTCCAATGATATCAATAAATAAATGTATAATATGTATGAAAGAAATAACATATATATCAAATATCCCAAACTCAAATTATAATAATCAATATCCTCAATATATAGAAATGGGAAATTTCCCAACATCAGAAAGTGAAAATCCTCAAAATCAAAATAACAACCAATATGAATCAACAGATCAATTAAACACTCGTTTCGCATGTCAACATGTATATCACACATCATGTTTAACATCCCATGGAATAAATATGTGTCTAATGTGTATAAATCAGAATTCATCAAATGAAATAAATAATAATGGAAGAATAATAATACCAAATAAACACAATACTCAAGTTATAGATGAAGGTCATATAAAAACATTTATTCAAAATTTAAATTTAATATATAAACCAAATGAATTAAATAATTATGCTCAACAATATCCAACTGAATTTGATACTTTTAATACAACTTTACTTTTAGGTTTAACTACTTGTTGGGGAATTTCTATGATGTCTCCTATGCCAACTTATCAAGTTAATAATTATAATTATTATGGTGATGGAAATATTAATAATGGGAATTATGGTAATAATAATTTTAATAATCCAATTGATAATAATAATGATACTGTTACTGGATTGTATCAACCTCCTAATTATGAGGAACATTCTGGAACTACTACTGCTAGGTTTGGGAATTCTATTTATCAACAAAATGATAATGCTAATTATGGAAATTTTGGAGGAGATGATAATTTTGGAAATGGGGATGGAGGGGATTTTTAAATAGGGTTTTTATTTGGTTATTTATTAAGGATTTTATTATCATTTTTTTTTCTCTTTTTTAATATCATTTTATTATTTTTACCATTTTATTTTTTTTTTAATTTTTTTTTTTTTTAAATAAGAAATAAAATAAAAAAATGACTAAAATAGATTTAAATAAACCTTTAGTTTTACCTAAATTAATAAATTTATCTGATAATCTAAAATTAACTCCATTAAAAAAGAGTTCAATAAAAACAATAATAAAACTTCAAGAAGAAATAACAACACCAAAACAACAACAACTAAAATCAAAAGAGAAAATAAAAGATAATCAAAAATCAACAATTTCAACAACTCACATATATTCTCCAAGATCAATAACAAACGAATATTTAACAGAAAGATTAAACAAACCAAAATTAAAAATGAATACAATAACATTTCAAGATGCTCAAAAATCAATAAAAACAAAATCCAAAATAAAAACTTACAAAATACTAAAAACAACATATCCAATAACACTAAAAAAATTTAAACCAAAAATTAAAAAGAATATATTAAACACTCCAATAAAATTACTAACAAAATCAATAATAACTTTAAGAAATTCAGATAGAAATTTATTTAATTCTAAAACATTAGAAACAGAACAAACAAAATATACAATTACAACAAAAAATATAATTTCAGAGTTCACACCAATTGATAGTAAAATACATGATGAAGAAGATTTAGATAATGAAATAGAATATGAAAAATATGATTCTTTCCCAGATAGAAATTTAGAAGAAACATATATTTTAAAAGTAGTTACTGATTTTTTAAGAAGTAAAGATAGTAAATTAAATCAAGTTTCAATTGGTAAAGAAGATTTTTATAATTCATATGAAAATAGAATTAATTTTATTTTTGATATTATTGGAGTTCCTTGTTTTAAAAATCATTTTATTAAATTTAATGTTACTAAAGATTTAATTATTAATAATATTAGTAATAATTTAGTTGAAAGTGGAATTCATTATTATTTAAATAAATTAAGAGTTAAATATCAAAGACAATTTGATGAAAAAGAAGAAAAGAAAAAAATGGAATTAATTAATGAAAAAAATATTAAAAAACAAAACACATTAAAAGAAAAGGAAAAAATGGATGAGTTTGATAATGCTGAACAAGCTTTTAAAGAAGTTATTCCTAAAACAACTGTTATTGAAATTAATAAAGAAATTGATTATGATACTGAAGATTATTTTTCTTTAAAATTAATTAGATTTGAAAATGTTAAACTTGCTGATTTAAAAGAAAGAAATGCAATTTTTAAATATCAAAGAAGTAAAAAAAGTAAATATCGAGATTCAATATTAAAACAATTTGTTAATAATGATGATTAATAAAATATCAAATTTTATAATATATCAACCTAAATAAATATATAAATAAATAATATTCTTTTTTTTACTATTTAATTATACTAAATCATACTATTTAAAAAAACCAAAAAAAAAAAATAATATTAA
>Ga0256407_10008987_pt1 | contig 14428 bp, 10 predicted proteins | sample RumenRJG_04DNA_FD_193489 | JGI IMG/M metagenome (GOLD analysis project Ga0256407, IMG submission 193489) | Bovine rumen microbial communities from Lethbridge, Alberta, Canada - RJG_04 | ecosystem: Host-associated > Mammals > Digestive system > Stomach > Rumen | place: Canada: Alberta... | reverse complement strand
CTGCTTAAGAGCTAACAAATCGCTTGCGGCTTGGGGCGTGGAGGGACGTGTGCCGTTTTTAGACAAGGAATTTCTTGACGTAGCAATGCGTCTTAACCCCAAAGACAAGATGTGTCCGGGCAATGAAATCGAAAAACGTGTTGTGCGTGAAGCGTTTACCGATATGCTGCCGGAGAGCATCGCTTGGCGTCAGAAAGAACAATTCAGTGACGGCGTGGGATACAGTTGGATTGACAGTCTGAAAGCCCTCACCGCTGAAGCCGTCAGCGATCGACAGATGGAAAATGCCGCTACTCGTTTCCCTATCAACACTCCGATGAACAAGGAAGAGTATTATTACCGTTCGATTTTCTCAGAACTTTTTCCGAGCAATTCTGCGGCAATGAGCGTACCGAGCGTACCGAGCGTAGCGTGCTCCACAGCCGAAGCTCTCGCCTGGGATGCCTCGTTCAAAAACCTCAACGACCCAAGCGGCAGAGCTGTGAAAGGGGTGCACGAAAATGCGTATTAAAAGGATTTTTATCAGATACCATTTGTTGTAGAGACGTTATTTTTATGACGTTTCTACACTATTAATGGTGAACGCAAAACATCTATTCGATTTGCAATTATATAAAAATCTCTCCGTATTTCTCTTATCTTCAGTAACAAAAACCCGTATTACTTATTCGTAAAAACTCGTATAAAATTTTATAAACGAATACGAACAATCGGTATTGCACAGCAAACGCTGCTGAGGTACATTTGCATTGTAAAAAAAATTGAAGTCAAAAACTTTTATAAATATTAATAATTATGAGCAAACTTAGATTTGACGTAGTACAGGACGCTTTCAAAAAGAAAGCTGTTGCAGTAGAGTCTCCCGACTCTCGTCCGTCGGAGTATTTCGGCGAGTTGGTTTTCAACCGCGAAAAGATGTACAAGTATCTCGATGTCAAGACATTCAATTCGCTCATCGACTGTATCGACAACGGTAAGCCGCTCGATCGCGAAACCGCTGACCATGTAGCATCTGGTATGAAGACTTGGGCTATTGAACACGGTGTAACACATATTACCCATTGGTTTCAGCCACTTACCGAAGGCACTGCCGAGAAACACGACTCCTTTATGGAATACGACAACAAAGGCGGTATGATTGAAAACTTCGATGGAAAATCACTTGTTCAGCAAGAGCCTGACGCTTCGTCGTTTCCTAACGGCGGTATTCGTGCTACTTTTGAGGCTCGTGGTTATACGGCTTGGGATCCTACTTCACCTGTGTTTATTCAGGATGATACACTTTGTATTCCCACAGTTTTTATTGCCTACACAGGCGAGGCTCTCGATTATAAAACTCCGCTCAAAAAAGCCCTTAAAGCCGTTAACGATGCTGCTTTGCCTATCTGCAAACTTTTTGATTCTAAGGTAAAGAAAGTTTATTCGTATCTTGGTTGGGAACAGGAGTATTTCCTTGTAGACGAAGATCTTTATGCCGCACGTCCCGATCTTATGCTTACAGGGCGTACTCTTATGGGTCATGCTTCGTCAAAAAACCAACAGTTGGACGACCACTATTTCGGTGCAATTCCTTCTCGTGTGGCTGCTTTTATGCGTGACATCGAAATCGCGGGCTACAAACTTGGTATTCCACTAAAAACTCGTCATAACGAGGTTGCTCCCAATCAGTTTGAACTTGCGCCAATCTTCGGAGAAACCAACCTTTCAAACGACCAGAACCAATTGATAATGAACACAATGAACACTGTTGCACGTAAACACGGCTTTGTTGTTCTTTTGCACGAAAAACCTTTTGACGGCATCAATGGTTCAGGTAAGCACAACAATTGGAGTCTCGGTACTGACACCGGCACGCTTCTTTTGGCTCCGGGCAAGGATTCAAAAGGTAATCTCCAATTTGTAACATTCTTTGTTAATGTTCTTGCTGCCGTTCAGAAATATAACGGTTTGCTCAAAGCATCTATTGCTTCAGCTACTAACGCACACCGTCTTGGTGCTAACGAGGCACCTCCGGCAATCGTTTCAGCATTTCTTGGCAAAACGATGACTGACGTTTTACATAAACTTCTTGAAGTCCCTTCAGATACACCAATCGAGATTGCTGGCAAAAAAGGTAAATCGGTAGGTTTGGTTGAAATTCCTGAAATTTTTGTTGATAACACCGACCGTAACCGTACATCACCGTTTGCTTTTACGGGTAATAGATTTGAGTTCCGTGCCGTAGGTTCAAGTGCTAACTGTGCTAACGCTATGACTACTCTTAATGCTGCTGTTGCTGATCAACTTACCGCTTTCAAGAAAGATGTTGATAAGGAAATCGCTAAGGGTAAAGACGTTAATATTGCCATAATGGATACATTGAAACCTATTATTAAATCTATTATTGGTGTAATTTGTTTTGATGGAAACGGTTATTCTGACGAGTGGCAGAAAGAGGCAAAAAAACGTGGTCTTGACGTTGAAACTTGTGTTCCTCAGATGTTTAAGGCATTTACGGAGAAAGAGAATATTGAAATGTTTACCCGTATGGGTATTTATAGCGAAAAGGAACTTGAGGCCCGCAATGAGGTTCGTTGGGAGATGTACACGAAGAAAGTTCAGATAGAGGCGCGTGTAATGGGACGTATGGCAATCAATCATATTATTCCTGCGGCGTTGTCGTATCAGACCAAACTTTTGGACAATATTCAGAAAATCAAGGACATCTTCCCCGATAATTACCGCGAAATGGCTACGGTGGAAATAGACCTCGTGCAAAAAATTGCCGCTAAAATCACCGAAATCCGCGATAAGGTGAACTCGATGGTAGAAGCCCGCAAAAATGCTAATAAGATTACAGACGAATATCAGAAGGCTTTGGCATATTACAATATTGCAGAATCACTCTTTGCAATTCGCCGTCCGATTGATAAACTCGAAGAAATAGTTGATAACGATATGTGGCCTTTGCCCAAATACAGAGAGTTGCTGTTTATCAACTAATTAATAGAGAAAAATAATTGTATTGTTGTAGGGACGTTGTACTACACAACGTCTCTACGTTTTTTATATATCTTTCCTCCTCAGCGACTCCACCTTCGACTTCAACGCACGGAATGTAACGTCCTCTTGTATTGCCATGATTTTCATAATCGAGGGTTTGTCGTATTCTTTTGACACAAGAAGTTTGTAAAAGGTTTGACGGGGATTGATGCCGGGGTATTCGTCTTCGATTTGGGCAAGAAGACTGAGGTCGATTGTCTTGTAATATTCGAGAAACCTTTCGTAATCTTTTTTGTTCCATTGACCTGAATTGCCGTTATGGACAAAAATACTGTCGTAGAGGATTTTGCCGTCGTGATAAATCTCGGCGTAACGGGTTTCAATTTCGGTGATTTTTCGCTGCAAACGTTGGATTTCCTTATCGTTTTCATCGGATTTTTCAAGAGTGTTGAGTTCGTCGATACGGTCGCGCGACTCTTTGAGTATCTGACGGTTAATAGATAATTCGCGCTCATAACGGCGTTTCTGAATCACCACCACAAACACCATCGCCGCCACCAATATCACAAACGCAAGTATCCAACGCTGAAAACGGTTCTGATTTTCAAGTTGTTGCAAATCAAAATCAAACTTTTGGCTGTTTTGCGACACTTTGTAATCGTTGACCCAATTAATAAGATTATTTTTGATTGAGATGACCACATCAGCCATTTTCGCAGCCTTCTGATAGTCGCCGACAAGTTTGTAATGATTGTAAAACTCCTCGTATGCAATCAATTGCGGATACGAAACCGCCAAAGGATTCCCCAGAAAAAACTCCTCAGCCTCGGCAGTAAGACCACGGCGAAAATACAACTTCAAAATGGCAATTTTGGCATAATCGGCGGCAAAAGATTGAGGCCTGTCGTTGAGTACTTTACGGGCATAACGCTCGCATTTTTCGGGTTCGTCGTCGGCAAGAATCCACGCATAATTGCTCAGGTAATAATAATCGGTGGTGTCGGCAACGCAAAGACGCATATTGAGTTTTGCAGCGTCGGGGTTGCGGTCGGGATTATGGTCGATAAAAAGAAAAAACGCCTTCATAATGCGTCCATAGTTCTTTTCGCGCTGATTATGAGCATATTTGGCAACGGTATCGAGCAAGGGCATCGCCGCCTTGCAATCAAGATTGTTGGTATTGTAACTAAGATTTACAGACGCAAGCATATATTTCAACTCGCTGTTGTCCAACGATTTAATGATAGTTTCAGCCTGTTTGAGACAATAAACGCCATCGTTGTGCTGAGCGGAGATGTAGAGTTTGAGACTTTTTAAGAGCAATGAATATGCAAGTTTCTCATAATCTGAGTTTTTTATGTAATAATCAATCAAACTATTTATGCGCGACGTGTCGGCAAATGCCTTTACCGCAAAAACATTGTCGTCGGTGTTGTAATAATCAAAATATTCGTCCAAAAAATTGCAGTACACACTATCGGCGTGCGACATCGGAGGACTGATTTCAGACTTATGATTGTTGAAATACTCCTGCGCCATCTTGTACTCGCCATCGTTTATCAACCCGTAAACCTTATCAAAAATCGGTTGGTTTACAGATGATTGAGTGCAAGCAACAAGGAGAAGCGTTGCGACAAAAAATGTGATAAGTGATGACTGTATTCGGTCTGCGGTAATCATTTTGCATTGATTATTTGGTGCAAAAATAATAATTTTTTGTGGAAAGGGAAATTATGTATTTTTTTTACAAATGAGGTTGGTTTGCAAATACCACACACAAGTATTTTTTTCTGCTCTTGCATAAAAAATTTGCATTCTTCTTTTTTTTTATTATCTTTGAAGCAAAAATTTGACATCAAAATGATTGATATTAATGAACTCAGAAAGTTAAACACGTTAAAAAATATCGTGGTTACGGAACATGCGAGGATAAGACTCAATTCTCGCAATATATCAATCTATGATGTTCAAAGAGTGATAAATGAGGGCGAAATAATAAGGCAGTATGAGGAAGATAAACCGTTTGCAAGTTGCCTAATTCTCGGATCATCTGTTGGAAATGTGGCATTACACGTCGTTGTAAGCCATGATGAAGAGTTTATTTATCTGATTACAGCGTATTATCCATCGCCAACGATATGGGAACCAGATTTTAAAACTAAAAAAAGTTAATTATGAAATGTTCACGTTGCGGCTGCAATGCAGTAAAAACCACTACTTCAAGCGTAACAGATTTGGGAGATGTGTTGATTATCATAAGAAACGTTCCATGCTATAAATGTGAAGACTGCGATGAGATAATCTACACGGGTGATGTTATTGCTAATATCGAAAAAATAATCAATGCTGCAAAAATGCTGCACCAAGAAATTTCCGTAATCGATTATCGGAAAAATGCAGCATAGAGAAGTATTATCTTAACCAAATTGCAAACTCACGGCTGCGGCTCGACAGGATTCTTCTGACGTGCAATGTCCGTGATGCATATATAATCTGTACCATTGACTTTGATAGTCTTGATTTCAGTATCTTTTACCGTAATTTTTGCCATAATTGCCATTTTGTTATTATTTTGGCAAATTTATCGACAAAAAATGATTTAGCAAAAACTTTTTCACTTCGCTTGCCATAACAACGTAATTGTTTTGTGAGTTTTTTGGGGTAAAGAATTTTTCAGATGTCTGAAAAATGTCAGACGTCTGACATTTGAAAAACGGCTGTCGAAATTTATTCCCGACAGCCGAAAAAAAAGTCTATTCAACACTTACAAAGGCTCTTTTCAACACATTTCCTTTCTTTGTTTTGTATCCGAAAAGAAGAACTTTGGAAATTACCGTTCCTGATTCTTTTGCAATATGAAATTCAGATTCATAACTGTCTCCGGCGGAAGGTTCTATGGCTATGTACGGTTCTTTTTGTCCGGCATTGTATATATCAAACAATTTCCGTATCATTGCTGACAGTTCCTCATAATTTTCAAATATATTTTCTTTTATCCGCCTGAAAAGAAACTCGTACAAACGTTCAAATTTGTCCCACTGAATGCCTGCGGATAAAAGCCCGACAGTATCTTCCCTCGGAAACTTTATGCTCGTGTTTACATCGTCAGACAATCTACGGTAATACGGTTCAAGGTCTATTTCCGCAAGTTTTTCTCTGACGGTCTGTAATCCCAAATTTATACCGCTGATATTGTTCAACTCGTTTTCTTTTTCCAATATGCAGTTATTCAAATCGGTTATTGTCGATTCCTTTTGTGAAATTATGTTTTTGAGATTGCTGATTTCTGTTTTTAAAGCGTCAATTTCAGAAGACAGCCTGACGTTTTTTTCTTCCGCAATTTGTTTGCCTGCTAAATCTACGCTGATTGTTTCAATCCGTTTTACAAGTTCGACGCTTAATTGTTTTGAAGTTTCAAGTTTCTCCTTCAAAATTTTGTTTTGTTCAAAATACAAGTTCAGCGTATGTTCCAAAACTTCCGATACGGAAACCTCCATGCCGGAAGTTTTGTAACATTCTGACAATTTGAGTTTTAAAAGTTCAAAATTTTCTTCCATAATTTTAATTTTTCTCTTTTATAATTCAACTGTCTCTGTTTTATCAATACTGCTCTCGTCTGTGGCAACTGCATATTGTACCGTATGCGGCGTTGTTGCGCGAAGATAAATATAACCGTCTGTTTTGCATATTATCTGGCATTTTTTACGTTTCACTTCGGTAATAGGCAAATTGCCGTCAATGCAGTTGGCATTGTCAGTATAATAAAACTCAAAATTTTCGTCTCCCTCTTCCGCTTCGTAAAATTCATACCACTGATTAAGTTCCATACGGCGATTTGACGTATTTGTTTCAAGCAGTTGAAATTTTTGTTCGGATTCATATCCGATATAAAAAGAAAATTGTTCGGTTGCAATTTCCTCGTTTTTGAGAATTTTTATTTTACCACCCTTGCGGCACGATATAAGACCGAATGCGACACCCGATTTGCATGTTGGACGTTCTCCGTTGTCAACATATTCGGGATTATTTTCTTTGATTTTGTCAACGGCTTCTTTTGTGCCGAGCGGCGGATAAAGTATATATTGTAAATTGTTTCCGTCTTTATTTTTTTCAACCTCATCGTTAAAACATTTTGTGACGTATGGGGATTTACTCGAATTACCAGCCAAAAAGATGTTAACGGTATCGGAATTATACTTGCAGTTCCATTTGTTTAGAGCGTCAAAAAAACTTTTAACGGCTCTTGAAATTTTATCTTGAATAAAATCTCTTAAAAAGTCTTTTGAAACTGACATTGTACAGTCGAGGTCAGATTGCCCGTTGTTGTCATAAAGCGTTTCAGTTACTGATATTTTCGTATTATCGTCTTTGTCTTTTGACCATTTTTCCGGCAATTCATCTCCGTCAAGATATTTTTCCGATTCTTCCCAAAATTTGCGCAAACGCTCCACAATTATATGAGTGTTGGTACTGGCGTTTTGGTCGGTACGTTCCTTGCAAAAAGTTTCGCTGCCGCGAAAATCCTGTGAATTTGGACCTTTAATAAACGGGAAATATTTTTTTGAGGTGAATCCAAGATTGTCAATGTTTTGCTTAAACAACTCGAAAGCAAGGTCTTCCAGTATATTTTCACCGCCACAGGTTGCAATACCCTCACCGCCGAAAGACATGATTTGGTAATCATATTTTTTAGAACCTTCAACTTTTTCCCAAGTACCAAAATCAAAATCAGTTGTTCCACCGCCAAAATCAAACACAGCATAGTTTGTAAACTCTTTTATGCCAAACTCTTGCAATGCACATGCAGCGTATGCCATAGGCTCGGAAATAAAACTCCTGACTTTGAATTTTTCCATTACCTCAGCATCGTTCAACAGAGACGGAGGCAAAGATTTTTTCAAACCGCGTTCAAAACTCTCGCAGATTTTTTCTTTGACTTTTTGCTCGTAAGTAACGGGAAACGAAAGATAATAATCAAAATAAATATTGCTTGTATTGTGCATATTATTGATATACAATCCGATATAGTAAGCATAATATTCTATTGGATTGATATCATTTTCTTTTAATTCCAAAAACGGCTTTAATTCAACAAGGTTGTTGTCATTTTGCGCTTTGAAGTTTTGCGGCTTTCTGTTGTTTGCCCATTGTTTAAGTTGCGAAAGAAACGAGCAATAATATTCACTGCTGGCGACGATATACTCGTCTTTTGCCTTATGAGAAGATGTTAAATCCGACCATTTGGTATCGGGACGTCCGATTTTATCCTTGTATGCTTTGAGAAAATTGTTCAAAGATAAAAAATGCAGTACGGTCGGATTCTCATAGCGTGTGTTGTCGTTGTAACGTCTGTCAGCAGCACCTACCGGCAGCGGAAAAATCCCGTTGTTGGAATTTAAATAATAAACAACAGTGCTTTTTGTTCCGAAATCAATACCTATAACCCTGTCGTTGATGTCTTTTTTCGGGTCGCGGGCATAAAAACCTAAACAGTCATCCTCTTTCTTGCCGAACAAGTCCCAGTGTCCGAGATTGGGCTGTGTGAGTATGGATTCGTTATAAATTTCCAAATTTGCGCGAACATGGTCGCATTCGAGAAGTTCCTTTTTTAAGGTTTCCTTTTTGTTGTCAATCTGCATTGTATTAGTTTTAGGACCGTTTATGAGTTTGTTTGCTGCATCAGCAAGTTTATTTCCGAAATCCAAAATAGCGTTTTTCAAATCTTCCGCTACTGATGTATTGTCCACAGTTTCAATTTTACAGGGTTTTAAATTAGCATTTTTTATAATTTCTTGGAGATGTGCTGACTCTACATACTCCACGCATACCGGAATATACCAAAAATTCGGTGGGTATTGCTTAAAATGATTTGCATAATCATTACAAGAAAGTATCGTACAATACTTGTTGTCATAGCTTCTTTGAGAATACGGAATCACGATTCTGCCTTTCGCTTGTTTATAAATTCTTGGTAAAATATTGTTTATAAAAGTGGGTGCAGGCAGTTGCGCTTTTTTTACATCGGAAACAACTTTATGAACATAGACATTACCGGTTATCGGCTGTAAATTTTTCTCAAAAAAACAAAACAAGCCGTTAAAATATTTTGCCAATGCAATATCGCTGTTTTCAAATGATATAATGGCATTGTTGTTTAATTTTTGTATAGCACTTATAAAATCCATTTTCTTATTCGTTTTTAAGGGTTAAATTATTGTTGTTCATTTGGTCAAGAAGGAGTTTGATGTCCTTCAAAATACTTTGACGGGACATCTGACGCTGGACTTCGTTTTCCATATCGTTGTATTGACTTGGAGTAATCAGTCGTAAATTGTCGCTTACAAATTTTGGCCAAGACTTTCTGTCGTTAAGAAAGTCTAAAAGATTTTGAAAATTACCAAACTCGAATGCAAGGAACGCTTTTTCGATATTGATTGCGTTTACAACAACATTGCAAAGCGCATCGTGGAGAATGTCAATATCTTCGTCAATCTCTTTCGATATGATTGGCAATTCCTTCGCTCTTTTGCCTTGGAAGAACTTGTCATAACTTGCTTCTGTGATGTAGTCTTCTGTTGCTGTGTTTGGAGTGGCAAGCCCTTTCAACTTGTTTATGATGTTATTTTCTTTTTGCTCCTGAGTTTGGTTCGTATTCGGACGATTAAATGTATTGACAAGGGATTTGACTGCATTTTCAATTACGTCAAACTTCTTGCCTGAGAAAACTACGTTTTCAACAAGTTTGATAATCGGATGCGTTGGGGCAAAATTCAATACCGTCTTAATTGTGTTCAATACATCGTTGATAATTGAGTTTTTTTCATACCTGTCCCTTTGCTGAAACAACAGCGCATAGTAAAGTGGCTGATTGTTTCCCGAATTGGTTTTAGACTTTCCTTCGTCGTACATTGCCAACGAACTGAAATTGGCAAAACCTTTTTCGAACCTCTGCCATCTGTCCATACTTGTGAATGGGGTTTCCATTAGGATTTCAAACAAATCTTTGGCAAATCGTTCAATCAACGGTTTGTAATAGCCGCCGTCCGACGATATGTTAATTTTCTGATTTTCTAAGATTGTTTCCACAACCTTTTCTCCTTCGCTACCTTGCGGTATTTGAAGTTCTGATTTGAAAATCTCCTTTATTCTTTCGATTACATTGCTGTGATGGCTCTTTGCAAGTTCCACGATGATGTTGGCGAACTCCTTGTAGATTTGTTTCGACTTGTTACCTCGAATATAAACGTCAATATCTGTGGTATGCACAACACCCTCGGTATCAGGGAATTTGTTATGTGCTTCATCAAGTTCCTCTTGCGAAACAGAGAATTTTTCGCGGCAAATGTCGGAATTAACTTTTTCCTTCACTTCGTGAGATATTTCTCTCTTTACCGGGTACACTTTTTCCAATTGACCGCGAAATGCCTCCAATTTTTTGATGATTTCGCCACCCTTTGCAGCAATTTCAATGGTTAGGTCGGTACGAATTTGGGAATAATCAGCCGAGGTGTCAACGTCGTTTTCCTTGAACAATTCTTTAAAAACGTCGTAAATTTCGTTCTGTTTCTGATTGATGCGGCGTTTGAGGATTTCAAAACGCTCGGTCTGATTGTAGTCTTTGAGAAGTTTCCGAATATTTGCAATTCCATCTTCGGTGTATCCATTTGTCATATTGCTTTGTACAGCACCCGATTTTTCCAAAAATGCCAATGCTGAACCTGGTACAAGTCTGTGAAATGCACTCTCTTTGAGGAGATTGTATTTTTTCAGCTCTGTCTTTATTATGCCCATATTTTTGTTCAGGTCGGTGGCATTATCCGCTCTGTTGGCAAATACAAACATCTTTTCATAGAATCCAACTCCGTCGGAATCAGTACGTCCACGAAGCAAATCTGCAACAGGCTTGGTAAATGTAGGTTTGTATGCAGAGGCAATTAATACAATGGCATCAGCCTTGCCCATAAACTCAATTGTCTGTTTGGGATGTTCTTTCGTTGTAGAATCAAATCCAGGCACGTCATAAATAATGTCATTTGGACTTGCCATTTTTGACGAATGTATTGTTATTTCCTTCACAGACAAAGCATACGCAGGTATTTTTATAAACTTTTTGAAATCTTCCGATGTTAGTTGGTCAACACCGCTAAATGAAATTTCGCCTTTGCCCAAATATGTGTTAATAGTATTTTTGTTTGTTAGTATCCGCTTGACATCTTCGTTGAGATCGTTTTCATATTTATCTTTGATGGAAGCATCCAAACTTTCAAATAACCTTTGATAACTTGATAGTGTAAGATTGCTATAATTGTAACTATTGGCATCAATTTTCATTGTCAATAGTTTTTCCTTGAATTTTTCTGCAAACTCTTGGTTGGAATAAAATACAACTGTTGCTGTATCACCACCTGAACATATTTTGGTTGATGTGAATGTACATTGGGCATCGTCCGATGGTAAAATATCGTTACCCATCATCGCATTAGCGAATGTACTCTTGCCGGCTTTTTCAAGACCGACAATGGCGATTTCAAACTCGTTTTTTTCGAGTTTTCTCTTGTACTGTTCGGCTGCCTGCTTTAATTCGCGAAGTTTACCTTCCATCTCGCCGTTAATCAGGTCTAATGTGTTCGTATTGAGAATCTTATCTATTGTCTCAATTTGCGCCGTGAGTTTTTGAATATACACGGCTTTTTCGATTTCGTAGTTATCTGTCATTGTCTTTTATATTGAGGTTAGATTTATTTTTTCAATATTTATTTCAAGATTTTGATATACAGTTTGTATCTTCCTTTTTAATACATCTATATCAATATTGGTATTTTCATTAAATACAATCCAAGTATTCATTTTATTTGATTCCTCTGTAACATCAAAATATTGATAACCAGTATCTTTAAGCAAGTTATCTCTGAGATACTTATATACTTCTTCACGCTTTTTTGTTCGTAAAGTAGTACTGATAATGTTATTTTTTATCTTTCTTAAAAGAAAATAATCAAAGAGGAATAATGTCGCACAAATGATAATAAAATATAGAGATTCTTTGCTCGAAAAATTATCATTCACAAATGGCAATAAGATATTAATTACAAATGTTATTATCCAAAAAGAACTCAAACACCATCCGACAGCAACGACTAATGCTGATGGTGAGTATGGTTTTGAAACTTTTTTCTCGTTGACTGACCAATAATTTGATACAGTGAATCTTTGGGGTAAATCAAATACATTGTGAAGACTTTCCATATCCCAAATTGCGCTTTCATGCACCTCATACCATGATTTCAACCCTTGTGCCATCCACGTCCAGACAAATGAGAGAGTCAAACCAAATGCACAAATTGTTGATATTGCAATTTGTAGTTTAAATACACTATTAGAGGGAGTATCAATGAATTTGATTATTAAAACACCATACCCCGTAAAGCATAACCCAAGAAACGTCCACACATACATAGAGTTTTTCCAAAACTTATCCATTTCTTGGTTTCTGCTTTCGTTGTACTTATCGTACAAAAACTTTATTTTTTCTTCTTCTGTCATTTTCAAAATAAATTTAGAATGAAACAATTGTCTTAAATAGATATACCACAACCATTCAAAGGTTTTACAATCTTTGGTATAGGAAATAAAATTATGGTGGGGTGATGAGTAATTACGTTTTTTTCATGTTGTTACCGTGTTTACGCGCCACTAACTTACATCGGAAAAAACAGGTTACATCAAATACTTTTGTCGTAAGTACATAAAAAGTGCGTGAACACTCCCTTATGTACTCTGAGGTATTTGCCGTAACCTGTTTCTCGTATAAGTTCTAATGCGTCCACGCAATGCACGGACGTTCGCGAACTTACTCTACGAGAAACATCTTTCAAATCGGCAAATTTTCAGAGTTCCGAATAAATAGCAAACGCTTTTATGTGATTATTATATGTTAATTATCTATTTCGCTTGGCGGAAAAAGCCCCGCCGCTTTTTGTTCATTTTCGTATTTTTTAGTTTATACTATGCGGCAAATTTATAAAAAAATATTATTTACAAAACTTTTTTCTACCTTTTTCCTAAGATTTTTTTTCGGCGGTTTTCAAGGGTTAAAAACCTTAATTGATTTTTTACTCATAAAAAATCGAGATTGCGCCATAATATAATTGTAATCTATCAATTTTTTTCTCAAATACTATTATTTATTCAACCCCCTGATTCTCACCACGTAACAAAACGGCAACGCTGTTAAACTTTTCGCGGTAAAATCACTTTATATCGCTAATTATCAATTATTTACACCGCAACATCGGCAAAAAAATTATTTGGAGGCAAAATGGTTTGGTTGTTATCTTTGCTGACAGAAATTCAAACCACTAAATCTGTAAAAAAATGAAAACATTCAAAACATTTGCAATGGCACTTCTATGTGCTTTGGCGTTGGGGTCTTGCTCGCAGGCTCAGCAACAGCCGCAGTCTATCAGCGAGAGGGTTGACAAGTATTTTGCCGAAAACCCCGACAAGTTTATGGGCTCGATTGAGATTCAGGAGAATGGCAAGACTGTTTATCAGAAGTCGCTCGGATACGCCGACATTGAGAACAAAATCGCCGCAAACGCTGACACCAAATTCCGCATCGGCTCTATCACCAAGACTTTTATGTCGGTGCTGGTGTTGAAGGCGGCGCAAGAGGGCAAACTCTCGCTCTCTGACCCTCTGAGCAAGTATTTCCCGGAGGCGCAAATCCCTAACGCAGAGCAAATTACGGTAGATATGCTACTCTACCACCGCAGCGGACTCCGCGATGTGGTCAACGACAAGTTCGATGAGTTTGTGACCTATTACACCAAGCCGCAGACCCGCGCACAGATGATTGAGCGCATTGCCAAGGTGGGCACCAACTTTGCGCCCGACAGCACTTTCCGCTACTGCAATTCGGGATTCATTCTCCTGACCTACATCATTGAAGATGTATGCGGCAAAAGTTACGACGAATTACTCAGCGAACAGATTATCAAACCATTGCAACTGTCGCACACGGGCGTTTGTACCACTCCAATCAATTCTAACGAGGGTTTTGCGCAGTCGTTTAGCATTTCGGGCGAAAGGTTGGAAGAGTTTGACCCCTCGGCGGTTTTGGGTGCAGGCGCAATGTACTCCACTCCGGGCGACCTCTTGAAATTCTTCAACGCGCTCACTTCTGGCTACTTTGGCAACGGAATTTTTGAACAGATGAAGGATTTCAAGGACAATTGGGGACGCGGACTGTTTCCAATGGATTACGGTGATCACAAGGGTTTTGGACACACGGGCGGCATCCACGGTTTTGCTGCGGTGATGATAAAGATTAACGACAAAACCATCGTTTTTTGCTCCAACAGTTCGTTTTCTGACGCTACCAACTTGATGAACGCAATTCTTGGCATCGCCCCCGAACCCAACAAGCAATACATCACCCTCCCCG
>Ga0256407_10008986_pt1 | contig 14428 bp, 11 predicted proteins | sample RumenRJG_04DNA_FD_193489 | JGI IMG/M metagenome (GOLD analysis project Ga0256407, IMG submission 193489) | Bovine rumen microbial communities from Lethbridge, Alberta, Canada - RJG_04 | ecosystem: Host-associated > Mammals > Digestive system > Stomach > Rumen | place: Canada: Alberta... | reverse complement strand
AAAACACATCAAACAAGGTATGAGGAAGCTCGTCCGAATCGTAATCGAAATAATTTGTCAATGACGCATGCGGGTCGGTATCAAGCAGAAGGACTCTCTTTCCGTCCTTTGCCAGCCAGCCTGCCAGGCTTACACAAGTTGTTGTTTTGCCGACACCACCTTTCTGATTAGCAGTAGTCCAAACAATCATCGTTAATTCTCCTTTGACTTAAGCTGCATTGTACCATCAGGCAGGCGGATCAGATCATAATTTTCAGGCTGAAAGCTGTCTTTCTTGCTCTGATCTTTATCCATTACCTTAATATCATCATCCTCGATGATCGGCAGCGGCTTAGGATTATATGCATATTTTGAAACGGCAATGGTCACCTTGCGGTTCTTCTCTCGTCCGCGCTTGGTTGAATTTGAAGCGGAAGGAGAAAATTCACCATATGCCTCCACCGCCATGCGACGGGGCTCAATTCCCTTTTCTGTGAAATAGTTCAGAACTGAAATCGCTCTTGCAGCCGACAGTTCCCAGCTGGATTTATACAGTTCATCCCCTAAATATCTGTTATCGGTATAACCTCTGACATGTACATAGTTTTTTACCCCGCCGAGGACCTCAGAAAGTTTATCCAGTATCGGCTTGAACCGGTTTAGGATTGTTGCACTTCCCTGAGGGAACATCAGCGATGCGTTGAAATCGATGGTCAGCCACGACTCCTGGCGGGTTATTGCCACAAGATTTTCATCAAGCAGTTCCTGAATATTCTGTGAAATTTCCTGCTGAATCGAATCCAGCGCGGCACCGTTAATCGAATCGCTTGGAACCACGGAATCAATATCGGATTCATTACGGGTTTCCATGTCACGTCCGTATGCGCCGCTTCCGGTATCCTTCTCGGCCTCGGCATCAGCCTCGGTTTTATCATCGGATGACTGCTGCGACGTTGTATTGTTGATGCTTGCACCCCAGTCGAGGACACCTCCGGCACCTTCCACCGGCGCATTTACAATCGGAACCTCGTTCGGCGGAACATTGCTCAGATATTCAGACGACTTGGTACCGTCAATGCCCATATTTCCTACAAGAGCAGAAGATCCTGGTCTTGCAGTTACAAATCCCATATCGGCAAAACTCTGCACCAGACCCTGAACAATGCTTTTAACCTCTGTCTGTGCAGACAGGGCAAAACCGTAAAGAATAACAAAAAGTGCAAAAAGAAGCGTAAGCAGATCGGCATAGGACACCATCCACCTTTCAAGATTTTCATGCTCCGGAATTTTTGGTTTCTTGGCCATAAACTATTTCTTTTCTCCAGTTAAATCTTCCGGCAGATAAGGTTCGAGTCTGCGTTTCAGCTGCATGCTGTTTTCTCCTGATGCAATGGAAATCAGACCCTCAAGCGTCATTTCCTTGAATTTCATAATTTCATGATTACAGGTCTTGCAGCGGTTTCCCATCGGCAGGAATATGGTATTTGCAGACACCACACCGTAAATGGTCGCTGTAAAGGCTACACCGATGGACGGACCAAGCAGTTCAGGCTGATCGAGCAGACCCATGGCGTGAATAAGACCAAGCACAGCACCTACGATACCCATGCACGGCGCATAACCGCCGTATGCTTCAAAAACCTTTGCATTCTGCTCCAGCTGATATTCTTCAGATGAAATCTGTTTTTCCAGAAGATCAACCAGCTGTTCCTTGTCAACACCGTCCACAATCATCTGCAGACCGGCCTGAGTCAGCGGATCGGAAACACTCGGGATCTGATTTTCCAGCGCCAGCAGACCCTGCTGTCTCGCGGTGGATGCCATATTTTCCAGAACCTCCACCAGACCTGCATAATCAGGTTTAGGCGGTGCAATCATCCACTTCAGCTCCTTCGCGGCGCCAACCAGGGTCTTCATAGGAAACTGCACGATAACCGCACCCAGAGTGGAACCAAGCACGATAAAAAACGCAGGTATATCAATTAAGGCAAGAGGGTTGCCGCCTTCGATTATGTTGGCGGTAATGATTGAAGCCAGCGCAATTAAGACACCTAATAAACTCACAAAAAACTCCTAATGAGACATTACTTCCTTGACAATACACCTGCCTATATCCTGGATAGGCAGAGTAATTTCAGCAGTGGATTCATTGACAACAGCCTGAGGCATACCGTAAATTACACAGGTTTCTTCATTCTGCGCCCAGATGGTTGCACCGCTCTGCCTGAGCAGACGGCATCCCTTGCATCCGTCGGAACCCATTCCTGTCAGTATCACTGCAAGAACCTTGCCTTTATATGCATTGTTTATGGAAGCAAATGTTAAATCCACGCACGGTTTAAAATTAATAGACGGATCAGAATCCGTAACTTTCAGGAAAAAGTTGTGATGATCTTTGTTTTCAACATACATCTGCTTGCCTCCCGGAGCAAGATATGCGCATCCGGGAAGAAGCGGTTCGCCGTTCTGAGCCTCGACAACCTTGATTCTTGATAGTTTATCAAGTCTCGCGGCAAAAGACGTTGTGAAGGTTCCCGGCATATGCTGAACCAGAATTATCGGCAGCGGAAAATCCGACGGCAGACTCGTCAGTACGTTCTGCAGAGCTATAGGACCTCCGGTTGAAGCACCGATGGCAACTACGGAATAACTTTTTCCTGTAGGTTTGAAGGTTATTTCCGTCAATTCTTTGACGGACATCGGAACAGGGGTCTTCTGCTCAGGCTCAATGTGGTCATGATGCCCCGAATCAAAACCTGTTGAAATACCTGTTCCATGGTGCGGAAAAGAACCGCTTCCCGATGAAATGGTTCCGTGATAGCCGGTATATCTTCCTGATATGCCGCCTGGGGAACCTCCTGTTCTATGAACAATTCCCGAAACAATTCCCGGTGCCGGTCTTGTCGAATATCCGCCGGCAGGATGAACAGAACCGGAAACATTTCTGCCGTTATTGAATCCATGACCTGTTTCTGAAAATCTGCCTGCTGCCGAAGAACCGCGGTTCACATCTCCGGAAGACGATGCTCCGCCGATCCGGCCGTAGTTGTATTTACTTCTGGCAAAGGAAACAACCTGGTATTTTTTTCTTGAGATATCCCTGATTTTGTCACGGATAACCGACATTATCTGCTCTTTGTTTCTTGCTATTTCATCAAATGTTTTGGTAATGAAATCAAGAGCTCCCGCCTCCAGTGCATTGAAGGTTATATCGGCGCTTTCCTTGGTCAGAGATGAAAACATAATGATAGGAGTAGGATTGGTGGACATGATGTTCTTTACCGCGTTGATGCCGTCCATAACAGGCATTTCAACGTCCATGGTAACCACATCAGGCCTCAGTTCCGCCACCATGGCCACAGCCTCTTTGCCGTTTGCAGCGGAACCGACTACCTCCATCCCCGGATCGGAGGAAATAATCTCGTTGATTCTTCTGCGGAAGAAGCTTGAATCGTCAACAATCAGAACTCTTATAGCCATAGCAACCTTACTTTTAATTAATCTTTTTATTCATTATGCATTGCAGCAGTTTTTATCATTGCATTAATATCAATAAAGTCATATTCTACAGCAATATTGTTTACAGTCTTCCCGGAGCTCCCGACAGACCTGCCATATTTCTGTACTGGCGATGTGCATAATGTTTCAGTAAATTCGGTACATCAATAATCAGGGCAATACCGCCGTCCGAGGTAATGGTTGCACCTGCCATGCCCGGCGTTCCCTTGAGTAAATCATCAAGAGGCTTAATAACAACTTCTTCCTGACCGATAAGACCGTCAACCACAAACGCGATCTGCTGCTGACCAACCTGAACAATAACCACATGTCCCTGTGTAGGTCGTACAATCTTGCTCGGATCCCGAATCAGCCAGTCCTGCAGATAGAACAGTGCAATCGCCTTTTCACGGATCACAATGGTTGTCTGACCGTCAACAACCTTGACCTGACTCAGATCAAGATGGAATATTTCGTTTACAGATGTCAGAGGCAGGGCAAACGACTGACCGCCTACCATAACCATCAGTGTAGGCAGAATCGCAAGTGTGAGAGGAACCTTGATCTCAAGTGTGGTGCCTACGCCCTTTTCGGAAATAATATGCAGAGAACCGTTAAGTTTGGTAATTGATGTCTTAACCACATCCATGCCGACACCGCGACCGGAAATATCGGTAATCTGACTCTTGGTTGAAAATCCCGGAGCGAATATCAGCTGAAATGCTTCGGAATCGCTCATCTTGCTTGCGGTTTCCTGATTGATGATTCCTTTATCAAGAGCAACTTTCTTTAACTTTTCAGGATCCATACCCGCACCGTCATCAATGATGCGCAGCAGAATATGATCTCCTTCCTGGCTGGCCTCGAGTCTGATCTGTCCCTTAGGCGGCTTTCCTGCTTTTATACGAGCCTCCGGCAGTTCAATACCGTGGTCGCATGAATTTCTTACCAGGTGAACCATAGGATCGGCCAGAGCATCGACCAGGTTCTTGTCAAGATCGGTATCCTCGCCGATCATAACAAGTTCAATTTCCTTGTTTAAATTACGTGCCAAATCGCGTACAACGCGTGGGAAACGACCGAATACCTTCTTCACAGGCTGCATTCTGGTCTTCATTACAGCACCCTGAAGGTCTGCTGTTACAACATCAAGATTGGATACCGCCTTCGACAGTTCATCGTCGTTGTGCATGGATCCGATACTGATCAGTCGGTTTCTTACCAGAACAAGCTCTCCGACCATGTTCATGATGGTATCAAGTATCTTGGTATCAACACGAACAGTACTTTCAACAGGCGGAACCGCAGGTGCTGATTTGGCAGCAGGCTTGGCTGCAGGAGCCGCAGCTGCATCGGTTTTGACTGTCTCTGAAGCTGCCGGTTTTGCTGCACTCGCGGCAGATGCTGAACCGGTCTTGTCGTCCTGACCTGGTGCATGCCCCTTTCCGTGGAGCTGATCAAGCAGAGCCTCAAACTCGTCATCGGTAATGGTATCATCCGGATTGGACATAATCTCTTCCACGGTAGGCTGATGCTTAGGCGTTTTTTCCTTTGACTCGGCACTTTCACCGGCCGTGCCGGCACCGGAAACCCCGTCAAGAAGCTTTTCAAACTCGGCATCCGTCACATCGCTGGTAACAATCTGATTATGCTGATCTTCTGCGGATCCCGGAGCATGACCGACACCGTGAAGCTGATCAAGCAGTGATTCGAATTCGTCATCTGTTATAGTATCGTCAGGGTTGCCTGCCGGAATGACAATCTGTTTAGGAGCAGGCTTTTCCTCCTTAGGTGGTGCAGGAGGCGGAGCAGGAGTTGCCGCGGCTTTGGCAGGCAGTGATCCGTTTGCCAGCTGTTTCAGCTCTGCAAGCAGATCCTTGGGAGCAGGATCAAAATCCTCGCGATTGGTTACGTGATCAAACATCTCCTTGATACAATCGTACGCCCGCAAAATAATATCCATTGCCACAGGATTTACCGACACTTTTCCGTTACGCAATGAATCAAATACGTTTTCTGCCGCATGACAAACTTCCACAAGGTTGGTCAGGCTAAGGAAACCGGCACCGCCCTTTACCGTATGGAAACCGCGGAAAATAGCATTTAACAGGTCATGATCTTCAGGACTTTCTTCCAGCTGAACCAGCTGCTCGTTCAGGGTCTCTATAATTTCTGAAGCTTCAACGATAAAGTCCTGTAATATTTCCTCATCTACTCCATCATACGCCATGTTATGTGCTCCCGTGCAAGACACTGCTTATTGCAAGTCAGTTTCTTATTAATATTTTCATTAAATTCTTACGCAAACCAAAACAGACTTCCCGTCGTTTATAATCTTGCAAAAATCTTATCCAGTTTTTCACTCAGCGTTGCAGCTGTAAACGGTTTAACAATATAACCGTTGACGCCGGCCTGTGCGGCTTCAATAATCTGTTCACGCTTTGCTTCCGCAGTAACCATGAGAACAGGAAGAGTCTTCAGTTTTTCATCCGCTCTGATGGCCTTCAGCAGGTCGATACCCTGCATGCCAGGCATGTTCCAGTCGGTAACAACAAACTGAAAATCTCCACTCTTCAGCATAGGTAAAGCCGTATTGCCGTCATCAGCTTCGTGGGTATTGGTAAATCCTAAATCACGTAATAGGTTTTTAATAATTCTGCGCATTGTTGAAAAATCATCCACGATAAGGATCTTGATGTTCTTATCCACTTTACTTACTCCTAAATGCTTGCCGCGCTTTTACTAAAAAATTTAATTTACAAAATGATAATACATTTTATTAATCAAATTCTATGTGACACGACACATTTTATAATTTTTATATCATTATTTTATGACCTATTCCAAAAAATTGAATGTTTCCAATTTGATTTATCCATAAAAATCAATAATTCGGATACAGATCCCTATAAACATAATGCTTTGAAAATTACAAATCCGTCCCGCCGGACTTTATCAGAACTCCGCACGTGAATTCAAGCTCGTGAAACGGTCCCGCACCGGCCCCGCAGGCATTTTGTAATTTTGTCACACAAAAACTCGACGGTAGTATACCACTTTTGCCAATTTGTTCAAAAAACGCAAAAACGATCCAGCTCATGCTGAACATTTTATTAAATAAATAAAAAAAATTTTGAATGTTAAATCACTAAATACATAAAAAAACAAAACTTTTATTCTATATTTAGTGTTTAAAATTAAAAAAAGAAGAAACAGAGCAGCAGCATGCGCCCGCCTCTCCGGAAGACGCAGCTCCGGCAGACTTAAATAACATAGTACCAGCATTCATCCTTCGGATCGCAGCTTTTTGATTTATTGCGGATATCCGTAAGCTGAAGCTCCTGAATCTTGACATTGACTCTGGTCCTGGGTTTGATTGACTTGGTAATGAAGGCATTGCCGCCGATTACGGATCCCTCTCCGATTACCGTGTCTCCCCCGAGAACCGACGCATTGGAATAAATGGTTACATTATCCTCGATGGTAGGATGGCGGCGCACATTTCTCAGTTTCTGTCCGCCGTGGGTTGAAAGAGCGCCGAGCGTCACACCCTGATAAAGTTTCACATTGTTTCCGATTACGGTTGACTGACCGACAACAATACCGGTTCCGTGATCAATGAAGAAATAGTGTCCGATGGTTGCTCCCGGATGAATATCAATGCCGGTTCTGCTGTGGGCATACTCGGTCATTACTCTCGGAATCAGAGGAATATCAAGCAGATACAGTTCATGGGCAAGACGGTAAATGGAAATGGCAAACAGTCCCGGATAGGAGATTATGATTTCATCCAGATTGAATGCTGCAGGGTCCCCGTCAAATGCCGCCTGCAGATCCTCCTCCAGATATGCCCTTACATGAGGAATACGATCGAGAAACTTCAGAGTGATTTCCTGGGCCTTCTGCTGCAGTTCCTCCTTTTCATCCGGATTAATATCATGCTTGTACCTCATTGCAATGTAAATCTGCTTGCTCAGATGGAACATCACATCCTCGATCAGTACTGAAATAAAATCGGGAAGATTGTAAACCTTGTAGTTGCAGGTCTGATAGAAGCCGGGATAAATAATTCTGAGAAGATTGCGGATGCATTCAAAAATAATTTCCCTGCTTGGCTGATGAAACATATCGTCTTTATTGTCGATTGAGCGATCATGGCTGTAGTCATCAATTATTTTTGTCTTGATATTTTTAATCTGTTCCTGAATCTTTTGCGATAACTCATAATCACTAACCATTTTTTCAACCTCAAATCAAAAAAAAAAGATCCGATAATAAAACAAAAGGCCAACAATGCCGGCCGGTACACCATGAACTTAAGAATAAAGCACTTTGCAGAAGTTGTCAAATCAGCAGAAAGCCATGCAGATCTCCGCCGTTTTTCCGGAGTTTCCGCACGCCGGCGGATGCATTGCACCGGCATGACCAGGATGCGGTTAAAACCAGTCCTTCAGTTTTGATCTCAGTCTCAGGATCGTCTGATTCAGAATCTGACTGACACGTGATTCACTGATCTCCATAATCTTTCCGATTTCCTTCATGTTCAGTTCATCTTTATAGTAAAGAGAAAGCAGCAGAGCCTCCTTCGGAGGCAGTGTTTCAATCGCTTTTGCAAGCGACTGGCGGTAGTTATGTTCAAGAACCGCATTCAGCGGCTTGTTTTCATTGATATTCTGATTTTCAAACACCAGCGCATCGGCGGACACGCCCAGATCCTCGATACCGACAATTTTGGTGGTCGATGACTCGTAAAGCATACGGTGATATTCATCCACCGGAATGCCCAGATATTCGGAAACCTCCAGATCAGTTGCATCACGGCCGAGTTTTTTTGCCAGTTCCGTCATGGCATCGGAAATTCTGCGGGTGTTCTGATGTACTGTACGCGGAGCCCAGTCGCTGCTTCTGATTTCATCAATCATGGCGCCTCTGATCCTGATGCTTGCAAAGGTTTCAAACGAGGCTCCCTTGCTGTCATCAAAATTATTGGAGGCATCCAGAAGACCGATCATTCCAGACTGAATCAGATCATCCACCTGCACTGAATGCGGCAGACGGGCCTTCAGATGAAGCGCAATTTTCTTTACCAGAGGAGCATACCTGGTCACAAGTTCTCTGGTTTTATCCTCCTTCGAACTGTATCTGTTCTGTGAATATATTTTGGCTCCGTTCATAAATCAAACCCTACAGTTCCTTTGAATTGGAAAGCATATTTTCAATGAAAAACTGCAGATGTCCGCCCGGCTGATACGGAACAGGCCAGCTGAGGACTCTGGTGGCCAGCGCTCTGAATGCTATGGACGCAGGAGATTTCGGGAAGGCGTCCACAATAACCTGCTGCTTGCGGACAGCAAGCTTGACATTGGTATCGTACGGTATGCAGGAGACAAGTTCCAGCGAGGCATCAAGGAATCGTTCCGTCACCTTGGTCAGTTTATTGAACAGTTCCTGCCCCTCCTTCATGGTTCTTACCATATTGGCAACAACCTTGAATTTGTATACGCCGTACTCCTTGCTCAGAATTTTCATAAGTGCATAAGCGTCGGTAACGGATGTCGGTTCATCGCACACTACAACCAGAATATCCTGGGCTGCACGTGCAAAACTCAGCACCATATTGGAAATACCGGCAGCGGTATCGACAATCAGAACATCCACCTGCGCCTTAAGATCTCCGAAAGCGCGGATCAGCGCCGCATGCTGCGCAGGCGAAAGCTCAACCATCGCCTGTGTACCGGAGGTCGCAGGCAGTATCATCAGTCCGTAAGGTCCTGTAATAATAATGTCATCAAGGTTGCACTCGCCGTTTAAAACATTGAACAGGTTTCTCTCCACCCTTAATCCCAGCATAACATCAATATTTGCCAGACCCAGGTCGGCGTCCAGCAGCATTACCCTTTTTCCCTGGGAAGCAAGTGAAACCGCCAGATTAAGCGATACATTTGATTTTCCGACACCGCCCTTGCCGCCGGTCACAGTTATAACCTTAACCCGGCTGTTCTGAGTCTGAACCTGTCTTACTGTATTTTTCTGCATGGCCCTCAATCCCTGTGCCTGATCGAATCTTTCTTCCATTGTTGTATTCTCCGCCACCTAAAACTGTGGTGTGTCATCTTCCATTTCCGATAAAAACATATGTACCAGCTGCTGCGCGTTCGCAACCGACAGATCCTCCGGTACCCTCTGTCCGTTTGTCACATAACTTATCGGCAGCTGATTCTGCATGCATACCGACAGTGCATCTCCGATACATAGACTTTCATCAAGTTTAGTCAGTACCGCTCCTGATAATTCAATACGGCTGAACTGTTCATACGCATCCTGCAGCACCTTTCTCTGTCCTGTTGCAGGCAGAACCAGATAATTATGAATATGAACGTTGCAGCTGTTAATCAGTTCGTCCAGCTGCACCGCCAGACGCTGATCCCTCTGGCCCATTCCAGCTGTATCAATAAGTACCAGCCGCTTGTTTCTCAGCTGATATAAAACATTCTGCATATCGCTCATATTGGACAGACTTTTAACAACACAGCCCATGATTCTTCCATAGGTCTGCAGCTGTTCATAGGCACCGATACGGTAGTTGTCAGTGGTGACAAGAGCCACCTGATCAGAACCGTACTTCATTGAAAAATGCGCCGCCAGCTTCGCAATGGTGGTAGTTTTTCCCACCCCGGTAGGTCCTACAAGTGTCACAGCACCGCCGTGACGAAGAATTTCGTCATTGCCTATTATCATATTATGAACAAGAGTTGTTTCCAAATCACGCCATGACTGACGCAAAGTTTGTGAAGCAGGTAACGAATTCGTCAGGTTCATGGCGAAATCCTCCGCAAAACCGCCCCGCATCAGCAGTTTGGTAATCATTGCCCTGATTGGTTCGTTGCGTTCACGATCCTCGTTCATGAGACCCGCCAGCTGGGACTGCAGCAGTTTCCGGATACTGGCGACCTCACGCTGCAGTTCATTCAGCGCGGGATCGTTTGAAGCTGCTACGTTCTTGACAGCCGCATTATTGCCTGCACCCCTGGCAGCGGAATACTTTCCGCCCTGGTTCATCGCCTCCTGCTCCGCAAGAGTCTTCGGTCCTCCTTGGTCACCGCCCTGCAGCCCGGCAAAGCCCTGCTTGCCTGCAGCGGATTTCTGGACATTTTTCTGTCTTGCCAGCAGTTCACTCAGCGTATCAGCCAGCTGGGCGTTGTTTTTTTCCGCCCTTGCCTTTGATGCTTTCGAGGACGCAGCTGACGCCTGATGCTGACCTGCTTTTTTATTCGCCGCCGCCATGCCTCTTGATGATATGGTTACATTCTCATCATCGTAATCCGGCGTCTTGGAGAACTGCCGGTTATCCTCATCCCCGTCATACGCCGCGACAATCTCAACTCCTCCCGTAACCTTCTTGTTTGACATTATTACGGCATCAGGCCCAAGTTCATCTTTAACCTGGGTAAGGGCTGTCCGCATATCACTTGCGAAAAAACGCCTAATCTTCACTTCTCGCTCCTACTAAAATCCTCTGGTTCCCTAGTGCTGGCCTACGGAACTTACTATTCTAATCTGTTTTTCATCAGGAATTTCCTGGTACGACAGTACCCGCAGTCCAGGAATGGAGTTCTTTACAAATTTTGCCAGTGTACCGCGCAGTACTCCCGATGTCAGCAATATTGCCGGCTGACCTTCCATTTCCTGGTTATGCGTTGCCTCGGCCAGAGACTGCTGCATGCGCTCGGCAAGCCCCGGCTCTATGCCGACGTTGTCGCCGTTGCCAGACTGCAGCGAACGATGCAGGATTTTCTCCAGATCCGGTGCAAGCGTGATAACCGGAATAATCGGATCTCCTCCGACCAGATTCTGAATTATCAGTCTTCTCAGCGCAACACGGCACGCCGCCGTTAAAATCTCCACGTCCTGGCTCTTCGGCGCATACTCCACAATTGTCTGTAAAATGGTGCGCATATCCTTTATAGGGATCTCCTCAAACAGCAGATTCTGCAGTACCTGGGTCAGAATACCGAGAGTAACCACGCCCGGGATCAGTCCCTCCACCAGTTTAGGCTGCGTCTTGGCAACAAGATCCAGCAGATTCTGCACCTCTTCATGACCAAGCAGACTGGCCGCATTATTGGTTAATATCTGACTCAGATGCGTTGCTATTACCGTAGGGGTATCAACCACGGTATAACCAAGACTCTGGGCCTGCTCAGACTGTTCATTGCCGATCCACACCGCCTCAAGTCCGAATGCTGGCTCCACACCGGGTATGCCCTTTACGGTACCGAATACCTCACCCGGATTTATTGCCATCTGCTTGTCAATGTAAACCTCGGATTCCCCAAAATTCACACCCATAATGGTTATGCGGTAGTTGCTGGCTGCAAGATCAAGATTATCCCTGATATGAACTGCAGGGATCAGGAATCCCAGTTCCTGCGACAGCTTCTTTCGAACTCCCTTTACACGGTTCAGCAGTTCACCGCTCTGAGCCTTGTCCACCAGAGGAATCAGGCGATATCCGATTTCAAGACCGATGGTATCAACCTGCTGTACATCATCCCAGCTGAGATCCTTCTGTTTCTTCTCTGCAACCTTTTTGAGCTCCTCATTCTTCTTTTTCATGGCCTCCTCATCTTCCTTGGAAGGCTTTTTGTCCTGCTGTCTCTTCAGATAGTATCCCAGACCGCCTACCATACCTGCAAACAGAAGAAAAGCAAAATGAGGCATGCCTGGAACAATACCCATCACAAACAGAATTCCGGCAGCTACATACAGAGTCCTGATATCTCCGAACATCTGTCCGAGTACAATTGTTCCCATTTCCTGCTCTTCATTCTGACGGGTGACAATAATGGCCGTTGCCACGGAGAGCAGCAGCGAAGGGATCTGGGCAACCAGACCGTCGCCGATGGTCAGCTTGGTATAGATCTGCGTGGCATCGGCAAATATCAGATCGTGCTGTCCGATACCTACGATCATTCCTCCTATGATATTAATCGCCATGATGATCAGACCGGCGATCGCATCACCTTTTACAAACTTTGAAGCACCGTCCATTGAACCGTAGAATTCGGCCTCCGCGGCAACTTCTCGTCTTCTTTTTCTCGCCTGATCCTGATCGATCAGTCCCGAGTTCAAATCGGCATCAATGGCCATCTGTTTACCTGGCATCGCGTCCAGAGTAAAACGTGCGCTTACTTCTGAAATACGGCCGGCACCTTTGGTAATTACCACAAAGTTGATTACCATCAGTATAATGAATACTATCAGACCTACAACATAGTTACCGCCGATAACCACATCTCCGAAGGACTTGATTACCTGACCCGCGGCATCATCGCCCTCGTGTCCGTGGATCAGAACCACACGGGTGGAGGCTATGTTCAGAGCCAGTCTCAGCAGAGTCGCAATCAGCAGAATGGACGGAAACGATGCAAACTCAAGCGGCTTTCTGGTCAGAATGGATACCATCAGCACCACAATCGAAATGGCGATATTAAATACAAAGAAAATATCCAGAAGCCATGAAGGCATTGGAAGCACTACCATGGCAAGAGCGGCCAGAATGAGCACAGGCGTGCCGAGACCGCCCTTGAGCAGTCTTATGATTGTAGCCTTGTTGAAAGTTCCCTTGATCGCAGCTTCAGCCATTTTCATCCTGTTCCATATATAACTGTTTCAGCAGTTTCCCGGCAACTGCATCTTTATCCTGCAATTCCCGCACCATATGCACTATATCACAAACGGAACAGTTAAAACGTGTATAGCGTCATATTTATGACAGTATTTAATCACAGTTCACACTTCTGCCTTCCGGCATTCCCTGTAACAGCCGGACCGCCGGGGGAAAAAGAAAAAAACATATGATTTTTCAGATAATTTTTCTTAAGTCCGCCTGCTCTGTTTCCGATATATAGATAAGAAGCAGGAGGATCTTATGGCATTGACTATCACCAGTTCCGCAATATACAGTGCACAGCGCCAGCTGTCCAAGGCTACAAAGGCCCTTGACACCAGCTATCAGAGACTGGCAAGCGGCAAACGCATCAACAGTGCCAAAGACGATCCGGCAGGACTGATCCTGGCAGACCGCCTTTCCTCCCAGATTAACGGTCTGACCCAGGGCAACCGCAACGCCAATGACGGAATTTCCCTGTGTCAGGTTGCCGAAGGGGCAATGGATGAAATGACCGATATGATTCAGAGAATGAGAACTCTGGCGCTTCAGTCGGCAAACGGAACCAATTCAGAATCAGAAAGACAGGCGATTCAGGACGAGGTCAATGAACTCTGCGCCCAGCTGGACTTTATAAGCAGCAACACCACTTTCGGCGGTTCCATCAAACTTCTGGACGGAAGTTCCAATAACGGCAGTTTCTCGTTTCAGGTAGGAGCAAATGCAAATGAAACAATTTCCGTTAATATCGGAAATCTGAGTTATGCAGGTCTTCTTTCCAATGCCGCAGACAAGGGCAAAATCGTATCAACAAACTCCGGCTATGCCATCGGTTCGTCTCATGCCATAAGTGTTTTGAGTGCCGAAGATGCCCAGAATGCAATCGGAACCTTCGACAGTATGATCGCCTGCATCGACAGCGCAAGATCAAAATGCGGAGCCGCATCCAACCGTCTTGAATCAACCATAAGCTATCAGGAAAACATGATTGAAAATGTAAGCGATGCGAAATCCAGAATTATGGATACCGACTACGCTTCCGAAATTGCCGAAATGGCCAGAAATAATATTCTGCAGCAGGTTGCCATTACAATGCTTACACACGCTCAGCAGAACAGAAATTCGATGATCTTGTCTCTTTTAGGTAATTTGTAAACTCAAGTTTCCCAGAAGTTTTTCTAGGCTAAGCCATTGTACCACCTAGTCTCGTGCGTATAAAAATAGAAATCTTGATTTTGATTGTATTTTAAGCGCCTAAATATCCGAGAAATACCAGATTGA
>Ga0256407_10008985_pt1 | contig 14428 bp, 6 predicted proteins | sample RumenRJG_04DNA_FD_193489 | JGI IMG/M metagenome (GOLD analysis project Ga0256407, IMG submission 193489) | Bovine rumen microbial communities from Lethbridge, Alberta, Canada - RJG_04 | ecosystem: Host-associated > Mammals > Digestive system > Stomach > Rumen | place: Canada: Alberta | collected... | reverse complement strand
TTATTTTTCTGTTTTGCTGAATGATTTTGCTATCCAAATTATTAAATATATGATTAATTATTTGTATACTTTTATCATTTACTGTTGGTTTAATTAATTATTATTTTGATATTATTAACATATTTAAATACAAACCATATTAATCATTACTCAATGTATAGCAAACACATAAAATTAAATCATATTATTTTATTAACCACTTTAAACACAAATTATATTATATATAATTAATTTTTCGGGGGAAAAATTTTGTTTAAAAAAAGATATTTATTTTTAATAATAATTATTTGTTTACTTGCTATTTCAGCTGTAAGTGCAGCAGAGATAAGTAATGAAACAAATATTGTAGCAAATGATGATTCAAGTTTAATGACTGAATCTGTAAATGAAGATACATTAAGTGTATCTTTAAGTGAAGAAGAAATTCAAGGAAGTGCTGATAATGGTACTTTTACTGCATTGCAAGAAAAGATTAATAATGCAGGTGCAGATTCAACAATCTATCTGGAAAATGATTATAAATATAATCAAGGTTTTAGCAGTGACGGTATTGTAATTAATCATAAAATAACTATTGACGGTAATGGCCATACAATTGATGCATTGGGTAAATCAAGAGTTTTTGATATTCACTCTTATTTGGAATTGAAAAATATAAATTTTATTAATGGTTATAATAATGTTTCTTCTTTTTTATATGCTGGAAAATATGGTTCATATCAAACATCACCAACTATTAACATTGATTCCTGTAATTTTTCTGATTCTACTGGCGGTCCGGCTATTGTGTTTGGGGGTGAAATGGAAGTATATAATTCTAATTTTAACAATAATAATAATGGTGCAATAAGAGGTAGCTGTACACATCTAACCGTGAAGGATTCTAAGTTTTCAAATAATTATGCTGATGATGGGGCGGCTATTTATTATTACCCGTGGGTTAAATCAGGTAAGCTTAACATAGAAAACTGTATGTTTACAGATAATGTTGCAAGTAATCTTGGCGGTGCAGTTTATGCGAGTTGTGGATTTTCAAGCGATATCAAAAATTCCACTTTCATCCGAAATCAGGCTAAAAATGGGGGTGCAGTCTATTCGCCGAATTACATAAATATTATACAATCCAATTTTTTCAATAATCTCGCTAAAGAGGGAGGGGCAATAGAGTTATATAAAGGTAATGTTTTAAATTCATTTTTCATGTTTAACACTGCTGAAAAAGGAGGTGCAATTTCTGCCCGTAACTCTTTGATTGATTCCTGTGATTTTAATAATAATGATGCAGATATTGGCGGTGCAATTTATACCGCTGAGCCTATAATCACTTCAAATAACTGGTTAACCGAAATATATAATTGTAATTTTAATGATAATGCTGTTTCTCAAAGCGGTGCTTCCATAGCTGCTTTAGGTGCTACAAATGTTTATAATTGTAAATTCAGCGAAACTGTTAATCATGAATCCATATATTATAAAACACATGAAAACAAAAACAAATTAAATATATCCGATAATAAAATAGATTCCGATTATACTTATGATATATATTATAATTCAACGAATTCATTTGATTTTAAGACATTTTTAGTTTTTGAAAATGAAACTGTCGCTCCAAAAGATGCCGTTACTATCTGTAAATTATATGATAAAGACGGTAATGCTATCCGCATATTCAACAATAAGATTTATGAATCTGGTTATGATATTAAGGCAATATTGACTAATGTTGATGATTCTTCAATCAGATATGAACGCAGTTTGGGGTACTTTGATGAAGGTACTGGCGGATATAGGCTTAGGTGTGATTTTAAGGAAGGCGTTTATAAAGTCACCGGTTACTTATCCAGTAAATTCACTGACAATTGTGATGTGATTGACGGATATCTGACTGTTGGCGGTTCTGTTTTGGATGTTCCTGATGTTACTAAAGATTATGGTGGTCCTGAGAGGTTGGAAATTACTTTAACTGAATCTGGTTCTCCTGTTGCTAATGCTGATGTTAATATTAATATTAATGGTGCTGACTACACCAGAACGACTGATGCTGATGGTAAGGCTTCTTTGGGTTTAAACTTGAATGCTGGAAGTTATGATGCTACTGTAACTTATAAAGATATTTCAACAAATGCTAAGGTTGTTATTAATAAATTAACTACTAAAAATACTTTGTCTTATGCTAAGAATTCGCATAATAGTTTTACTTTAACTGCTTTGGTTGATCCTTCAACTGCTTCAGGTGATGTGGTTTTCACTGTTAACGATAAGGATTATCTTGCTAAGGTTAATGGTGGTAAGGCTACCTATACTTTAAATAATTTGGCTGTTGGTTCGTATTCTGCGGCGGCAAAGTATAATGGTGATGTTAATCATAAGGAATCTACTTCTGGTTCAGTCAGGTTTACTGTTGAAGAAGTTAAATATGATGTTTCAGCTCCTGATTTGACCAAGTATTATCATGGTCCTGAAAAATTTGTCGTAACTGTTAAAGAAGACAATGTGCCTCTGGCTGGTAAAGATGTAACCATTAATCTTAATGGTAAGCCTTACACGAGAACCACAGATAGCAATGGTCAGGCATCAATGGCAATTAACTTAAACAGTGGAGTTTATAATGTAACCAGCCAATATGAAGATATTAAAGTAGACTCAACAATAACGGTTAAGTCAACAGTTTCAGGTAGTGATGTTACAAAAATCTTTAAAAACGGAACACAGTACTATGCAAAATTCGTTGACACCAAAGGCAATCTGATGAAAAATACTGATGTTAAATTCAACATTAATGGAGTATTCTACACCAGAACCACTGATGATAATGGTGTTGCAAAAATGAACATTAATTTGCTTCCTGGAACTTATGTCATCACTGCAGAAAATCCAGATTCAACAGAAATGTATACCAATGTAATTAAAGTATTGCCTTCAATTGTAGAAAACTATGATTTAACTAAATACTACAAAAACGCGTCTAAATATACTTTAAAAATCATTGGTGATGATGGAAACCCTGTCGGTGAAGGTGTCGTTGTTAAATTAAACATTAATGGAGTATTCTATGAAAGAAAAACAAATGCTTCAGGATACATGAGTATGAACATTAACTTACCTCCGGGAACATACACAGTTACTGCAGAGTACAATGGCCTAAAAGCATCAAACACGATTAAAGTATTGCCTGTTTTGGAAACTAAGGATTTGGTCATGAAATATAAAGATGGTTCTCAATTTGAGGCTAAAATCTTAGACGGACAAGGTAGACCTTATGCAGGTCAAACTGTAACATTCAACATTAATGGTGTGTTCTATACAAAAACTACTGGGGCTGATGGTATTGCTCGCTTAAAAATTAATTTACTTGCTGGTGAGTACATTATAACATCCATGTACAATGGTTTGAATGCGGCAAATAAAGTTACAATTTCTGGTTGAGGATTAAATTCTCAACTTTTTCTTCTTTTTTTTATTAGTTTGTGTGCTTTTTCTCTTTCATTTTTTCTTATATAATGCTGAATCACCCCATACTTTACTTTTTTTGCTTCTTAATAGTTTGATTAACTAAGTGATTTTTTATAATCTTTTTTTCAATCGGTATTGTCGATTAACCCTTTCAATTATTGGCGGATTATCGCTAATCGATAACTTCGTTTATTGAATTTTTTCTGTGATGGCGATTTGCTTTGTGTGTAGTAATGATTTTTTTGTATACTTAATTTATTTTCTAATAGAAAAACTGTATTTCACCTTATTTATAAAATTATACGAATAAAATATATTTTCTTAAAAAATAATTACTTGTTCAATTATTGGTGGGCCATGTATTTATAGTATGAGGTTAATATATAACTGTATATTATATTGCTTTAAGTAAAGCATGTTTTTGCGAACTTAAAGTATTAAATTATTATAATGTTTTTAGTAATGGCAGTATAGTATAAAAAAATATGATATTTGTTATGGGAGGGAATTCGCATATGAAAACTAAATATTTACTAATTATTAGTATATTTGTAATTTTAATGTCGATGACTGGAATATCGGCAAGTGAAAATGTAAATCAGACAGACAGTTTAGGATTATCTGTAGAGAATAATTTTGAAATTGAAGAAGATGAAAGAGAAATAATCAGGCAAAAACCTGATGAAGTTGAATTAAAAGAAAATGAAAACGGGTCAATTGATTCCAATATTTTGGCAGTATCAAATGAAGATGAAATACTGGGAAAGGATATTTATGTTAGAGACAATACATTCGAAAGTATTTCAAATGCAATTGCCGGTGCAGAATCTGGAGATATTATTTATCTGAGTGGAACATATAAAAACAATTGGAAGAAGCATATTGAAATTAATAAAAATATTTCTATCATTGGAATAAACGATGCTACTTTAGATGCACAAGGTCATTCCAGAATATTTTATGTTACTTCCGGTAAAATAAACATACAAAACATTGTTTTTAAAAATGGTAACGCCAATGACGGTGGTGCTATTTGTTTTGAAAATAATATTGCTAATTCCAATATTAATGCTACTTTCATTAACAACAATGCAGATTGGGGTGGTGGAGCAAACTTCTTCAGAGGGCTTGTTTCAACTTCAACTGTTGCGGGTACATATACCAACAACAAAGCAGAGTATTATGGTGGAGCAAACTTTTTCTTTGGTGGAGTTTCAACTTCAAATGTTGCAGGAACATATATCAACAATACTGCATCAAATGGTGGAGCAAACTACCTCAATGGAGGGATTTTAAATTCAACTGTTGCGGGAACATATACCAACAACAATGCAATAGCTCAGGGTGGTGCAATATATACTATTGATTATCTTTCTAATTGTGAGTTTAATGGCTACTTTAAAGATAATACTGCGGATAATGGTAGTGCAATATATATTAATTCTAATATTCAAAAATCTGATTTTAATGGAGATTTCGTAGCTAATTCAGCGAATAATTCCGGCACATTATTTTTCTTCAATCAGGTTACAGATTGTAATTTCAGCGGTTTATTTAAAAACAATAAGGCAAATAAAGGGGGTGCAGCATATTTCAGAACCTATACTGCAGCCAATAATTTCAACGGTGATTTTAAAAACAATAATGTAACATCAGGTGGTGGTGCGCTTTATTTTGACGATTTTAAGATAAGCAACAGTAACTTCACAGGCAATTTCCACGCTAATTCGGCAACAACTGGTGGAGCAATCTTCATTGGAAAAGGTGCAGATAATTGTGATTTCACAGGTAACTTCACAGATAACTTTGCCGGTACTACGGGCGGTGCGATAAATATTGCTGGAGGAATTTCATACTGTAATTTTGATGCCAATTTCATAAACAACGAGGCAAAAATGAGTGGTGGTGCAGTTTTAGTCACAGGTGAGATTTCCAATGCTAATTTTAAAGGAAGATTCATAAACAATTCAGCAAATATGGGTGCCGCCATTTCTCTGGGAGCAATTTATACATCAGTGGGGACCATCGGCACTAATTTTTCAGCGGTTTTTATAAATAATTCTGCTACAGGGGATTCAAATCAGGGAATAATTAGGATTGCGGATTGTAGTGATGCCAATATAGTTGAAGGGTCTCTCTTTATCAATAACACTGCCGAATCATTAATATACATGGGTCAAATATGGAGTATTGGAACTATGACTAGAATCAATAACAATATCTTTATTGAAAATAATTGCAACTACATTATTAGGTCAGTTAGAGGTTCATTAAATGTTGACTATAACTGGTTAGGTCATACCAAGGATAATTATACCAATAAATATACTAAATTTGTGAATCCTGATGGGGGCACGTTTTATTATTCTGGCTGGTTATTTTTAAATGCCACGGCTGATCCAACAAATCCTGCTGTTGGAGCTTCATCAACAATTAGATTTAAATTATCTTATTACGATAGTGATAGGCCGAGTATCATTTCCAACTATGATAATAAAAATTTACCTAGCACTGATTTGACATTAACGTCTACCAAAGGCAATCTTAATCAAAGGGTTGCTGATTTGGATGAAAGTTTCTCATATTCCCCAACTAGTTCTGGTGAGGGAAGTGTAACTGCAGGTATTGGTGATGTTAAATCTACAATTAAACTAAATAACACTAAAGGAACGATTGGTTTGACTTCAAGAGTTGAAAATATAATTTATCCTGATATTTCAAGCATTTCCTTAATGTATAATAAGCTTGCAACAGGCACTATAGATATCCAGTTAACGGGTAATAAGTATAATCTTACTTATACAAATTTGCCTATTAGTCAGGTAATTGATTTTAAAGGGGTTCTGCCGGACTATTATTCGGTTAAAATTTCCTATAGTGGAGATGATAATTTCTACGGTATGGTTGCATATGATGGGTTCTGGGTGCATAAAGGTAATTCGAATATTAAAGTATTTAGTTATGATTGCTATATTAATGATACGGGTGCTCCATTATTTCATGTAATTTTGCCGAGAGATGCTAATGGTAATTTGACAATTGGGAATCGACCACCGGTCAATGTGACTGAAATCGGTGAAAAGGATGGCAGAGATTTAATTATTAAGTTAACTAATGATGGCAGTTGGTCTCCGGGTCAGCATAATGTTACATTTTTTTATTCCGGGGAAGACATGTTTAAACCTTCATCTACTAATGCATCCTGCAATATTTTTAAAATTCCAACAGAAATAATTGCCGAGAAATCAATTGATTTATTTGTAGATAATGAATCCAAAATCAATTATATTTTAAAGCCTGATGGAGCTACAGGAGAAATAAAATTTATAAGTGATAATCCTGATGTTGTATGTGTAAATACTACAACAGGTGTTATTAAAGCTCTTAATGAGGGAAATGCCAATATTAAAATTCAATTTACAGGAGGAGATTATGATGATTCAAATGCCACAGTTACCGTAACTGTAAGCAGAATATCCACAGAAATTACACTTGCCAATTCTTCTTTTGCTTTAAAAGTTGATGATGTGGTTGATTCCGGTGCTGGTTTGTCTCCTTCCGGTGCGGGTAATTTGACTTACACATCTAGTGATGTGGGTGTTGTTAAAGTCGTTGATGGTAAGCTTGTTGCTGTTGGTGAAGGCAGTGCGGTTGTTAATGTTTCTTTTGCGGGGGATTATAAATATCTTCCTGCTCAAAATAAGACTATTTCAGTTTCCGTTTCTTTGATTAATGCTAGTGTGAGTGCAGATGACTTGAAAATAGATGTTGGTGGTGTTGCTGCGATTAATCCGGTTACTTTGCCTGGTGGTTTGGATGTGCTTTATACTATTGCAGATAAAAATATTGCCGATGTTGACCCAAGCGGTAATGTTGTAGGTATTAATGAAGGCACTACATCCATTACCATTACAATAAATGGTAAAGGCAAATATTTTGAAAATTCAACAATGATTGAAGTATCTGTAAGTAAAATACCTAGTGAAATTATTCTTTCAAATGATAATGTTAGTTTAAAGGTTGATGATGTGGTTGATTCTGGTGCTAGTTTGTCTCCTTCCGGTGCGGGTAATTTGACTTACGCGTCTAGTGATGAGGGTGTTGTTAAAGTCGTTGATGGTAAGCTTGTTGCTGTAGGTGTGGGCAGTGCGGTTGTTAATGTTTCTTTTGCAGGGGATTATAAGTATCTTCCTGCTCAAAATAAAACTATTTCAGTTTCCGTTTCTTTGATTAATGCTAGTGTGAGTGCAGATGACTTGAAAATATATGTTGATGGTGTTGCTGCGATTAATCCGGTTACTTCACCTGGTGGTTTGGATCTTCTTTATAGTATTGCAGATAAAAATATTGCCGATGTTGATGCCAGCGGTAATGTTGTAGGTATTAATGAAGGCACTACATCCATTACCATTACAATAAATGGTAAAGGCAAATATTTTGAAAATTCAACAAGGATTATGGTAACTGTAAGTAAAATACCTACTGTAATTAATGTGGAAAACAAAAGCGTAAATCTATTTGTTGAAGATTCTCTTAATACTGGCGCTGCATTAAATCCTCAAGAAGCAGGCAATTTAACTTATACTTCAAGTGATGAAAATGTTGCTATCGTTAAGGATGGTAAAATCATAGCTCTCAAAGAAGGTGAAGCGATAATAACTGTTAGCTTTGCAGGAAACAATAAGTACGCTGGTGCTGAGAATAAGACAATTAATGTCACTGTTAAATTAAAAAACACCAGTGTTAGCGTTAATAATGAAACTCTGGAGTTATTTGTCGGTGATAATTTCACTATTGTCGCAACTACTGTCCCTCAAGGTTTGAAAGTCAAATTTGATACTGGTGATGATGACATTATTAAACTTGATGATTTAGGTCATGTTACAGCACTTGCTCGAGGTAATGCCACTATTGCCGTTAGTGTGGGGGATAATGTTGTCTATAAATATACTGTTGTATATGTTAATGTTACAGTCAATGAGAAACCTGTTCCTAAAGAAAATTTAACTATGCATGCTAATGCGGAGCCGATTACTGTGGGTGAAGATGCTAGGGTTATTGTTACTGGTTTGAAAGATGCTGCCGGTGATGTTTCAGTTATTGTAAACGGCAAGACTTACACCTCCCCAATCAGGAATGGTGAAGCAACGGTTATTGTTCCGGGATTAAAAGAAGATGCTGCTGGTCAGGTTTTATATCCTGGTGATGATAATTACAATAATGCTTCTGCTTCTGTTGTGATTGTTGTAAATCCTCTTCCTGTTCCTGGTAAGAAGAATTTAACTTTACATGCTAATGCGGAGCCGATTACTGTTGGTGAAGATGCTACTGTTATAGTTACTGGTTTGGAAGGTGCGACTGGTGTTGTTTCAGTTGCTGTTGATGGTAAAATATTTACTGCTCCGATTAGGAATGGTGAAGCTAGTGTTATTGTTTCTGGCATAGTGGAAAATGTTACTTCTTATGTGGATTATGTTGGTGATGATAATTATAATCCTGCTTCAGCTTCAGTTAAAATTACTGTTTATCCTGCTCCTAAACCTGTCAAGAAGAATTTGACTCTCCATGCTAATGCGGAGCCGATTACTGTGGGTGAAGATGCTACTGTTATAGTTACTGGTTTGGAAAGTGCAACAGGTGATGTTTCAGTTATTGTAAACGGCAGGACTTACACTTCACCTATACGGGATGGTGAGGCTAGTGTTATTGTTTCTGGATTAAAAGATAATGCTGTTGGTCAGGTTTTATATCCTGGTGATGATAATTACAATAATGCTTCTGCTGCGGTTGTGATTGTTGTAAATCCGCTTCCTGATCCTGGAAAGAAAAATCTTACTATTAAAGCGGGTGCTCTTCCAATTACTGTAGGTGAAAATGCTACTGTTAAAGTTGCTGGTTTGGAAGGTGCTACTGGTGATGTTTCAGTTACTGTTGACGGTAAAATATTTACTGCTCCGATTAGGGATGGTGAAGCTAGTGTTAGTGTTTCTGGTATAGTGGAAAATGTTACTGCTTATGTGGATTATGTCGGCGATGATAATTATAATCCTGCTTCAGCTTCAGTTAAAATCACTGTTAATCCTGCTCCAAAACCTGTCAAGAAGAATTTGACTGTCCATGCTAATGCGGAGCCGATTACTGTGGGTGAAGATGCTAATGTTATAGTTACTGGTTTAAAAGATGCTACTGGAGATGTTTATCTTATTGTTAACGGCAGGACTTACACCTCACCTATTAGGGATGGTGAAGTTAGTGTTATTGTTTCCGGATTAAAAGAAGATAGTGTTGGTCAGGTTTTATATCTTGGTGATGATAATTACAATAATGCTTCTGTTTCTGTTGTGATTGTTGTAAATCCGCTTCCTGATCCTGGAAAGAAAAATCTTACTATTAAAGCAGGTGCTCTTCCAATTACTGTCGGTGAAAATGTAATAGTTAAAGTTACTGGTTTGGAAGGTGCGACCGGTGATGTTTCTGTAATTGTTGACGGTAAAATATTTACCGCTCCGATTAGGAATGGTGAAGCTGCGGTTAGTGTTTCAGGTATTACTGAAAATGTTACTGCTTATGTGGATTATGTTGGTGATGATAATTATAATCCTGCTTCAACTGCAGTTAAAATTACTGTTAAACCTAAAGAAAATGCAACAATCAGTATTGACGCTCCTGACGTTACCAAATACTTTAAAGGACTTGAAAGATTTGTAGTAACTGTAACTGATTATAAAGGAAATCCTTTGGCAAATAAATCAGTTGCTATTGTTATTAATGGCGTTAAATATGCAAGAACTACAAATGCAAACGGAACATGCAGTATTGCGCTTAATTTACCTGCAAATGTTTACAACGTAACTACTGCAGTTGATAATGCTACAACAAACTCTGTTGTTACCATATTAACTACTGTTAATGGAACTGACCTTGTTAAAGTATTCAAAAATGCTACTCAGTATTATGCAACATTTCGTAACAGTGAAGGAAAATACTTGGCTGAAGGATCAGTTGTCAGATTCAATATCAATGGTGTAATGTATGACCGCAAAGTGGCTGCAAATGGTCTGGCAAAATTAAACATCAACCTCGGACAAGGAAAATACATTATAACTGCAATTAACCCTGCAACTGGGGAAATGTCTTCCAATAACATTACAGTCATTTCAAGAATCATTGAAAACAGTGATTTAACTAAATACTACAGAAATGCTACTCAATACGCAGTTAAAATCATTGGTGATGATGGCAAAGCTGTTGGTGCTGGTGAAAGTGTCACTTTCAACATTAATGGAGTATTTTACACACGTCAAACCAATGCTTCAGGTATTGTTAAGTTAAACATCAACCTGCAGCCGGGCGATTATATTATCACTGCAGAATATAAAAACTGCAGAGTATCCAATAATGTTAGAGTATTGCCGGTATTGACTGCTAAAGATTTGGCCAAAAAGTACGGTACAAAAGACCAATTTGTTGCCACATTGGTTGATGGTCAGGGCAAACCATACCCAAAACAAACTGTTACATTCAACATCAATGGTGTATTCTACAACAGGGAAACAGAGAGTTCCGGTCAGGCCAAATTAAACATCAACCTAATGGCTGGTGAGTACATTATAACATCAACTTATAATGGCTGTAATATTGCAAACAAAATTACAATATCTGGTTGAGATTAATTTCTCAACTTTTTCTTCTTTTTTATTTCTTTTTGCATGTAATTAATTTGTTTTTGGTCTATTTCGTAGATTATTAATTTCGTTTATTGGTTGTTTAGATTTTCAAATCATGATGTTATCGAATTTATAATCTTTTTCGTATTCTATTTGGTGGCGATTCAACTCTGAAGATTTTTAAATATTCGACTAATTATTAATCTAGTTTCATAATTAACTGCCTATTTAATCAATCATTTTTTTAATATTATTAATTCATTTATGTGGGGACCGTTTTTATTCATGTCTGGTCTATCATTAACTGGCTTTTTCATAATCTAAATGTCCTACTTGGATGAGATATGTAGTTTATAGTATATTCATATGCTATTAAATTATTTGATGAATATAAACTCAGGACTAAATGGATTCTGAAATCGAGGTTTACTACTATTCAGTAATAGATGTTATTGCAGTTCTTACAGAAAGTAAAAACCCTGGTGCTTATTGGAGAAAATTAAAACAAAGATTATCTGAAGAATCTAATGGAAGTGTGACAAATTGTCACTGGTTGAAAATGCCTGCTCAAGATGGTAAAATGCGTGAAACTGGTGTAGCAAATACTAAAGAATTATTACACCTTATTCAGTCAGTTTTCTCACCAAAAGCAGAACCATTCAAACAATGGATGGCTTAAACGGGTAAAGAAAGACTTGAAGAAATAGCAGACCCAGAAATTGCCATGCAAAGGGCAATCAATACTTACTGCGAAAAAAGGTTACTCCGAAGAATGGATAACTCAAAGAATGGGATGTATTGAAACTAGAAAGAAACTAACCGCTGAATGGAATAGGGTCGGAGTTAACGATGGAATCTAATATTCCTTATTAACAAATGATATTTCAAAAGCATGATTCTGGATGTCAACAAAAGAATATAAACAATACAAAGGACTTAAAAAAGAAGGTTTAAGGGACAACATAACTAATCTTGAACTAATACTGAACATGTTGGCAGAAGTATCAACAACCTAAATAAGTAAAGTTGAAAATCCTGATGGTTGAAGAAAGCCGTGATGTTTTAAAACTTGGTGGAAACATTGCAGGAAATGCAAGACAAGAACTTGAAGAAGCAACCAGTAAACACTCATCAGTAAAAAGAATTCTAAAAAACCCTGAATTATTGGATGAATAATTAATTCATCTAATTTTTTTGGTAATGCAAGTAGAGAATTTTCATAACTATGTTTGAAAAAGAACTACAAAACAACTAATTGATATAAAAACACGAACATTTCGTATAAAACTTATAAAAGTTCCGATACTTATCGATTTTTACTACTCAAATCCCATCGGCTAGTTCCCATAACTCAGCAAATGACCTCATATTATAACCTACATATTTGATTTATTAACTCTCACTTCCAAAAGATTGGAAGTACCTATCTGATTTCATTTATTTCACTTTAACTGATGAATTCATAAAAATGAAAAAGTTTTAGGTGGAATGAATATTATATCCCCATTTTTTTCAATAGATGATTTAGTATTTGCAACAACAATACCATATTCTGAATCATAACGATTCATTGCATTTTTTATCTGTCCTTTTTTCTTTTTGCCTCTTCCGACTTCAATTGGAATTGGATTTTCAAAACTATCCTGAATTACAAAATCCACATTCTTATCCTTATGCGGATCGTAATAAATATTGAACGAATTTATTTGGGTATTTGATAAATTAAATAAATTTGAAGCTACTAAATTCTCAATCAGTATTCCTTCATATTCTTCGGAATTTTTCATCGTATTTCCTATTTTCATTGATAATGCATGTCGGATACTGCTTGAAGCAAAGTAATATTTCCATGGCTTTTTAAGTCTTCTTGAAGATCCTCCAAATGGTTCGCAATGAAATATCAATTCTGTCTTCTCAAGTAAATCCAATATATTGTTGACATTAGATACTGCAGTCTTTAAGTAATTGGATAATTTATGCTGGCTCACTTCTCCGGGTTTTTGAAGAGCCAATTGCCTGATTATTCTTTTAGCAATTGCTTGATTATCAGAAGTTATAGTTTTAATCTGCATAATGTCTTCTGTAATAATCTTGTTGGTCATTGTAACTATTTCTTCACGAACATCAGTTAATGGCTTATCTTCATCGACTGTTGGAAAGCCCCCATATTTCAAATAATAATCCCATTCACTGGAAGTGTATTCAACAATATTTGTCAATGCTTTATTTGCTTCAAATTCGTATTTTATAGCCTTTTCAGGTTTACCTGTGAAAATTAACTCACATAGACTGTCAGAGAGATTATTAAATGATTGATTGTGTTTCAAGTTTAGATGTTGGTTATAGTTCAGTGGAGTCAATACCCTTCTTTTAAGTCTTCTTGCAGCATCAGCATTATATTGTAAGTGTATTGCAGATGAACCAGTTATTATCATGAATATGTTATCCGATTTGTCAAAGATTATTTTATTGGATACTGCCCAATTTTTATCGTATTGGGCTTCATCAATCAAAAGAAATACTTTTTCATTAAGTGTGCGTATATTTTTGTTGAATTTATTTTTTAAATAGATTTCGACTAATTCTCTTATGTTGCATTCCGTTATGTCATTTAATTCATCACAGGATATGTATAATATGTTATTTAATGGAATGTTTTTCTCTTTGAATAGGTATTCGTATGTTTGATATAATATTGTTGTTTTTCCAACCCCTCGAAGGCCGGGAATGACTATAAACCTATTGGCATATTTTTCATCTATAAAATTATCAATCTGCTTTTTTATTTCATTTAATTCCAATCTAGTATTTAGTTTAATTCCTTTTTTGGTTAATTTTGAATTTACAGTACTTGGAACAGATTCTAATTCATCATTAATATAATTCAATATTAATTCGTTTCTTTCCAACATTTTTCCAACCCTCAGTTTAATATTTTGTGTTTGAATATTTGGACACTACTTTATAAATATCTGTTCAAATATTTGTACACTATCATATAAAAATATAACTCCAATTCATATCAACATATACCATTTTTATCTAAATGATGCAAGAATACCATGACCTCTTCAAGGTCAGGGATGAATTGCACTGTAAGAGAAGGGTATACTATATTATAATGGGTATTTGTTTCTTTTTTTTATTTTTTTATGCTTGTTTTGAATGTTAAGTGGTATTTTTTTTAAGTTGGTATACTTTTTTTTCTCGAATGAATTATTTTTTTTCTATATTTTCTTGATATTGGATTATCATTTGTTTTTTTATGTTTTGTTGGGATTACTTTTCAAATGCTCTTGGTATTT
>Ga0256407_10008981_pt1 | contig 14433 bp, 11 predicted proteins | sample RumenRJG_04DNA_FD_193489 | JGI IMG/M metagenome (GOLD analysis project Ga0256407, IMG submission 193489) | Bovine rumen microbial communities from Lethbridge, Alberta, Canada - RJG_04 | ecosystem: Host-associated > Mammals > Digestive system > Stomach > Rumen | place: Canada: Alberta... | reverse complement strand
TGTTCATCGACATGTTCGACACCATAGGCACCCTTATCGGTGTGTCCAATCGTGCCGGTATGGTCGACGACGATGGCAATGTGAAGAATCTTAATCAGGCTTTCATGGCTGATGCCGTTGGTACCACAGTGGGTGCTATGCTTGGCAGCTCTACTGTGACAACCTATGTCGAGAGTGCATCGGGTGTTAATGTGGGTGGACGCAGTGGACTCACCAGTTTCACCGCCGCTCTCTGCTTTACCGTCGCCCTGCTCTTTGCACCGCTCTTCCTGGCCATCCCCAGTCAAGCCACAGCAGCAGCCTTGGTGCTGGTTGGTGTGATGATGATGCACGACGTGCGTAAGGTCGACTTCTCCGACTATGTCACTGGCATTCCCTGCTTCATATGTATTGTCCTGATGCCACTAACCTACAGCATCTCCGATGGCATCTTGATGGGTGTCATCTCCTATGTGCTCATCCACCTGCTTTCGGGCACCCTAAAAGACAAGGATGCGCGTAACAACATCAACTGGGCCACAATCCTGATGGCCATTCTCTTTATATGTCGCTACGCATTCCTCTAATACAGAATTAATAACTCCCCTGCCAAAGCCGAGCGGGCTCTCGCTGCTCATTGCACACTTCGGGCATAAAAAAGACTGACAGCACTTATTGATGCTGTCAGTTCTTTCGTGGTAGAGAGTGTGATTTCTTTTCTCAGAATGCTATCGGGCCGTGGCCCATGCACGAGGTCGTTCCGAGGGCAGTCAGAGCTGCCGTGAGGATTGACACGATGACCTGAATGACGGTCTTCCAAGTTTCCTTCTTCATGATGATTAGTTATTAATGATTACATTTCACATTAGCCCTTGTTGAACCTTGAACCTTGAACTAAAGTCTACTCGTCCGAGTTAGTGCCGCCGTCGGGGTCTCGTCCGCCATTGCCACCTGTGCCATCACCTCCGGTGTTGTCACCCCCAGTGTTGTCACCCCCAGTGTTGTCACCCGTGTTTGAGCCGGAGTTGGTGTTACCGCCGTTGCCGCTCTGAGAGCCACCTTCGTTGCTCTGCGAACCGCTGTTCGAGCCACCACTTTCGCTGTCACCACCAGTAGAGTCGCCTCCGTTCTCAGTCTCTCCCTCCTTGTTCAGGAGCGAATCGATGTTGATAAACTCGGCCTGTTTCAGGAACTGGCGGCTGGAGATGTTCTCCTCAGTAGTCTGCTCGGGCAGGAAACGGATGTGGAGAGCCTTCAGGTGCTTGTTCACGTTGAAATCCTCCTTCTTCAGGGCACCATTCTTCTGGTTCTCGAGGGTGCAGTAGAAGGTGCCAAGTCCCTCAATCTTTACCTTCTTCGACTCCAGCAGCATCTCAACGAGACAGCTGCGGAACTTCTCCAACACGCCGTAAACGACGTCGGGGGTGTAGATAGAGCCGTGCTCCGAAATGTGGTTAGCCAGCTTGCGCGTGTTCAGCGTCTCGAGGTTCTTGATCTGTGCGTACCACTTGCCGAAAGCCACGCTGTGCGAGTTCTGGTTCTTCTTTACTTCATACAAAATCTTTGCCATAGTTGTGTGTGTTTTACATAGTATTAGATTCCGTTGCGGCCAACTACACCGGGTGGCCGACATCCCGCTTTGTGTCTCTCATTTTGATTGCGCGCCTGTCTTCTGATTGACAATGCAAAGGTACAACATTTATCGTGCGCTTCCAAATTTCGGGCATCGATTTGGGGCAATTTTCAGCACAAAATTGCCCAATTTCAACGAACCGTAATTTCGTGGCCTCGAAGCCGTAATTTTCGAGTCTCGAAGATTACGTTTCGTCGATAGCGAGCAGGGTGGACAGTTTTTGGCTATTCATGGATGACAGATGACAAATGACAGTTATTGAAAATCGGTGGATGGTTCAGATTAGTATTATATATATTATAATATATATTTACTAATGCCTCTTTCCCTCTCAAATTCAGAAAACTGTCATCTGTCATTACTGTCATTTTCAAAAAGACGCAAATCTATTAAATATTGTATAAATTCTGGCTCAAATCACGTTATTATCAAAGATAATTTGTAACTTTGCAACAAAGAAATGAATTATGAGAATAGACGAGCTTAGTTCACTGGTTAGAAGATATCAGGAGGCAAAGGATAAAGGACGGCTTCAGAATGCTTCTGAGGCAACCATGAGGGCATGGATAGATGAGTTGCTATCCTTGTTTGGTTGGGATGTACAGAATACTCAACAAGTTCTTACTGAGCATACTTTGAATAGAACTGAGCGTGCCCGTTTAAATGAGATAGGTTCGACAAATACCCGCCCTGACTATACGTTGGTCAATGGAAAGGTGTCGCTAGCTTTTGTAGATGCCAAGAGCCTCTCCGTTGACATAGAAAACGATAAAAGCGTTGCTTTCCAGATACGCTCTTATGGTTGGTCAATTGGGGCACCATTTTCGGTAGTCACTAACTTTGAGCAACTGGCAATCTATGATTGTTCGGTGATGCCAAATATTGATGATGAGGCCAATTATGCACGTCCTTATCTGTTCTGCTATAACCAATACGAAGAAAATTCAGAGATACTTGAAGCCTTGTTAGAAAGAGGCAATATCATCAGTGGTCATACACTTTTCGTCCATGGAAAAGGCGAAGCCCTTGATGAGAAATTCTCTATTCTATTGGGCGAGATTCGGAAAGATTTGGCGAAAGCCATTCTTCTTCATAATGACATTAGGAGCACAGTAACATTAAGTTACTATGTTCAGACAATTATCAATAGGGTACTATTCATCCGTGTATGTGAATCTCGCGACTTGGAGCAGGAAGGACTTTTAAAACAGTTTGAATCTCAGGGCTTTTGGGATGCCTTTAAAAATAGTTCATACGCTGAGTTCTATGAACGATATGATGGTCCCATGTTTAGGCGTATTCAGCCGCTTCAATCTCTTCGCATCGACAACGATGTGTTTGAGCGCTTCTTGAATAACCTCTACTATCCTTCCCCCTATCGCTTCGATGTGATTCCGCTGAAGACACTCAGCGACATTTACGACTTGTTCCTTGGCTATGAATTGATTGTTGAGAACGGTAATGTTACTGATGCGTTACGTTCAGAGTTCCAAAAGAGCAATGGTGCTGTAACAACACCCGCACACATTGTGAATAGGGTCATTGATTGTACGCTTTCTGATACTACTCTCCGAAATCTAAGTACATCCGAACTTCTTGATTTAAAGATTGCAGATATTGCTTGTGGCAGTGGTGTTTTTCTCATTGGTGCATTCGAACAGTTAGTGAAAGAGGTAGAGAGACGCATTAACCTTGGAGAGGAAATTACACCCGAATATGTGGTTTGTATTGACAATCGTTACGTTTTGACGCTGGAGGGTCGTCGGGCGATTCTGAATCGTTGTATCTATGGTGTTGACATCAATCCCGAGGCTGTTGAAGTTGCTAAAATGTCGCTCTCACTGAAGCTGATTGACAATTATCTACCCTCAGACTTCGGGGCAGTAGGTATCTTTGGCTCACAAATACTGAAGGGTGTAGGTGAGAACATCCGATGTGGAAATTCACTTGTTGGTGAGGACATACAGACTTTTGCACCCTCGATACTTGAAAATGCGGTTCAATTGCAGGCTACTAATGCTTTCGACTGGCAAACAGCTTTTCCTGAAGTTTTTGAGAAGGGTGGTTTTGACTATGTGGTAGGCAATCCTCCATATGTTGAGGTGAAAAACTACAATGTTTTACTTCCTTATATGGCAGCCTACATCAAAAGGATGTATAGGTCATCAAGAAACGGAAAAATAGACTTGGCAGTCCCATTTATTGAGAAGGGCGTTAGTTTGTTGAACGAGCATGGCCGTTTGGGATATATCGTACAAAAGCGATTCTTCAAGGCTGAATATGGTAAAGGCATTCGTAAGTTGCTGACCTCACGGCATCTGCTCAATGGCATTTACGACTACGAAGAGACAAATTTATTTGCCAATAGGATCACCTACGTAGCCATCCTGGTATGTGACAGACAGCCAAGTAATTTCGTGTGGTACGCTAACTCTGTCCAGAATGGTCACCGCTTACTACCGGCAAATGCTTTCAGTGAGATTCCTTGGAGTTTTGAAATATCTGCGCTGAGTGAGCTAAGATTGCGTTTGTCAGAGACATTAGGAACGTTAGGCGAAGTGTGTCATGTGAAAGTCGGCGTTCAGACACTCTGGAATGATGCCTATCAGATAAAGGTCACCAGAATCGCCAATGGAAATATTTATGGCCGTTCAGTTATCGATGATGATGTCGTAGTTGAACAGGCGGCATGCCGTCCTCTGCTGTGCAATGAGCATTTTTCGCCTCTCACCAAGCGCGACTATACGACCTACGCCATTTTCCCATATTCAGTAACAGATGAAGGCGATGTAACCGAACTCACTATTGCTGACTACAAAGCAAGATACCCCTTGGCTGGTGCCTACCTCGAAAGACACAAGCAACAGATTTGTGAAACAGTAGAAACACTGCCAGTATTGAATGGCAACTATAACATGACAGAGCACTGGCACCTGTTTACTCGTGCCAATAATCATGGAGCTGTTTACAAAAAGCTTTGCGTCCCCATGACAGCGCAATATCCGCAGGCATCTGTCGTACTTGACAAACATATCTATTGCGATAATGCCAATATGTTCTTTATACAGTTGCACCATATAGACGAGACTCATCTTTATGCGCTTGCAGCCATCATCAATTCAACGATTTTCAATACCTTTGCCCGCTCATTAGCCAATCCACAGCAGGGTGGTTACTATAAGTTCAATAAACAATTCCTCGACCCTGTGCCTGTGCCAAGAGATGCTCTCCTTGGCAATGACAGGCGGATATCACGGTTGGCAAACGTAGCTCGGCGCATTGAGCAGACAAACGAGCAACTACGTAATACTGTTGGAGGACAAACCTCAGGATTAATAAGTGCATTACGCACTCTCTGGTCGGAACTTGACCAAATCTGCGACAGGCTTTATGGCTTGTCAAGAACGGAAAGAGCACTCATTTATCAGACAACACGAAATGACCGCTTATCGAATGGACAAGAATATTAGCACAATCATTAAGAAATACTCCGACAAGGCTGATCTGATGAACAGGCTTGTCGTGACGGCCTTCCTCAGAAGTCATCATCTAAAGGCAGAAACGGGCTTTCTTGCTCAGTTTATTGATTTAGATCCTGATGTGAAAGAACTTCCAAATAGTATTTCACTCGAAGATGTTATTACAATCTTCGAGCTTGCTATCCCAGGGGAAGAGCGCACAACTAATGGTGCCGTCTATACTCCAAGCTATATCCGTAACTATATAGTTGGTCAAGTCTTACATTCAACAGCCAAATCATTAGGAACCTGTCTCTGTGCTGATATTTCATGTGGCTGTGGCGCATTTCTCTATACTTTAGCTGAGGCAATCCACGAACGCATCCAAATACCATTTTCGACTATTTATCATCACCTCTATGGTGTTGATATCAGTGACATGAGCATTACCAGAGCAAAAATCCTTCTGTCGTTGGTTGCTCTTCTTCATGGAGAAGTCATAAAGGATGAAGATTTTAATTTGTTCTGTGGCAATTCTCTAATATTTGACTTCATGAACCTGCCAGCCGTTCAAAAGAATGGTGGCTTCGACATTGTTGTAGGAAATCCACCATACGTGCGCTCCAAGCACATTGATGCAGATAACAAGCAATTGCTGCCTCGCTGGCAAACATCGCGTGTGGGTAATGCTGACTTATATATCCCTTTCTTTGAAATAGGTATGTCCGTGCTGTGTGAAGATGGCACTTTAGGTTATATCACAGTCAACACGTTCTTCAAGAGCGTGAATGCACGTGCTCTGCGTAAATACTTCCATGAGAATCAGGTAAGTCTGAGTATCATTGATTTTGGAGAACAATTAGTCTTTAAGAAGAAACTGGCTTACACCTGCCTGACTTTCCTTTCTAAGACGCAAAGAGATTCTCTACTTTATACCAAAGCAGAATTGGCTGAGGTGGAGGCCCCAAATAATTTTGTCTATAGTCGTATCAACTACAATATTTTGGATGACCATAGAGGGTGGAATCTGAATCACAGCGAGGTCCTGAACAACATTCGTCTGATAGAGAATGCGGGTGAAGCACTTGGAGATTTGTACGTCATTAAGAACGGTATAGCAACGTTGGCAAATGATGTTTTCATTTTCCGCCCGATACGAACAGATGATAGATTCTATTACCTTATTCGTGCCGGACGTGAATATCCCATAGAGAGAGGTATCTGCCGCGACATCATCAAGCCCAATATTCTGAAGACAGAAGCAGAGATAGCAGATAAGGAAGAAAAGATAATCACTCCATACGATGACAATTCTAATGTCATAGCAGAGGATTTTTTTATCAGCAATTATCCCCAAGCATACGCTTACTTGCAGTCATGTAGAGAAGTTTTAGATGCTCGCGATAAGGGCGAAGGTGACTATGGTGCTTGGTATGCGTTTGGACGCACACAGGCCATTGCCGATAGCGGAAGAAAGTTACTTTTCCCATATATGAGTGACCTGCCACATTTCGTCTATATGCCTCAAAGGGATATGATGATCTACTGCGGTTATGCTATATACAGCGAATCAGAAACAGAACTTTTGTTCCTGAAACGAGTTCTTGAATCAAGTGTGTTCGACTATTACATGAGACATACAAGCAAACCCTATTCTACAGGTTATTATTCATATGCCAAGAACTATGTTAAGTCGTTTGGTATTTATCCTTTCAGCGAGGAGCAGAAGCAACACTTGCTTTCTTTGACTTCTAAAGAGGAAGTAGATAACTATTTAAGAGAGATATATAGAGTAGCAATTTAAGGAACTATTTTATTATTGAAGTTGACATAATTTAAAAACTCTAAAGCGCAACTTTATGTTAAACAATTATAATTAAATCTCTAAAACGCAACATTTACAATATTTTTGCCTAATTTTGTTGCCTAAAAGAAATATAACTCAGAATCATAGAGTCAGAAGTTATGGATTACAAGGAAATTTTCGGGCGGAGGCTAAAGAGCGCCCGGCTAATGAAAAGGCTAACGATGGATGAACTATCACGACGTACAAATGGCGAGGTGAGCAAGCCGAACATCTCGAAGTATGAGGCTGGCAAAATGATGCCGTCCTCACGAGTGCATATCCTTTTAGCACAGGCATTAGGTATGGACTTCGACTATTTCTTCCGTCCGGTGACGGCACAGATTACACGACCTGCAGATTATCGCAAAAAGTCCAAATTGAGTAAGGGCGATGAGAATGCCATCAACGAAGAGGTGAAGGATAAAGCCGAGCGTTATCTGGAGATTGAGGACACTTTGGGTATCAGCACGAACTTCGACTACGACCTAAGCGACATGGTGGTTTCGAATAGAAGCGACGTGAAGCGTGTGGTGGCTCGCATCCGAGAGGACTGGCATTTGGGGCTTGGTCCATTGAGCAACATTATTGATCTGTTAGAGTCTCACGGTCTGCGTGTGATAGAGATTGAAGCTCCCGATGCATTCGACGGCATGTGCATATTCGTTAATGAGAAACCTGTGATAGTTCTCAATAAGCATTACACCGTGGAGCGCAAACGTTTCACAGGCCTGCATGAGTTTGGTCACAGTGTCATGCGGATGAGTGACAACCTATCGGAGAGGGAACGGGAGTCGCTATGTCATTACTTTGCTGGCGAAATGCTCCTTTCATCGGAAGTGCTTCATCAGGTGTTTGGAACGCGTATTAATAAGGTGTTCCTGAATGAAATTGGACGTCTACAGACCCAATTCGGCATCAGCATTGAAGCTATCCTCCACCGATTGAAGGACGAACACATCATGAGTGATGCCCTTCACACCCAGTTCTACATCAAACAGAATATGAGTCCGAAATTGAAAGCTTGGGCAAAGACTTCTACTTATCTGGGAGAAGAAACTTCATACAGGTTCTCGCGTATGGTGTATCGTGCCTTAGCCGAAAACCTTATCAGCGAGGAGAAAGCAAACGAAATTCTTGGTACAAACGAAATATCTTATATCGACAACAAATAGATATGATTTACAACTTTGTAGTTGCCGAAAAGGCGACATTGGAACATTTCAGTATCGACAGGGTAATGAGCGCCATCGTCAAGTCGTTCACGACCGTAAACGAACCTACAGATATTGGGGGTGTCACAGAAAGAGTTCTTGGCAAACTAACGATGACCCAATATACTTACGAGGGTTTACAGAGTAAAGCACAAGTACGCGACGGACAGAAACTCGGTATGTTCGATGTTATGGATTTTGAGGAAAACACACTGCATGAGTTTGTGGCTTTTTACCAAAACTATAACAACTATATATCATGGGAACAGAGTGCTGCGCTGTATTGGTCGCAGAAGATTCCCGACTGCTGGTTGGTGAGCGAGTCGGAACAAGTTCTGGACTTTGCCCAAGGGTTGGGTGTGCCGATTATGACCATTGAAGAGATGCAAGAGGCCTTCTTTGCCGATGAAGTATTCGAAACGGTTTTAGGATGTCCTCCACCTCCTTTAGTTGTAGGTCCATTCGACCCTCGTGTGGATGCCGATAAAGTAGAGGCTGCTTTTAGTGATAGACTGGACGGCGATTTGGCTGTGCTAAAGCAGAAGTCGTATTGGGTGGTTGTCTGCGTGCTCTTCGAGTGGTTTGGCTGGATCAAACAGCGTAAGCGTGCCGACTTCTGCCAGTGGGTGAACGCTCATTTTCATTTCGACAAGCCCATTGTTGCCGAGATAGACTTAAAGTCTGCTATTAATAAAATTAATGTAAAGGAGCACAACCTTGAACTTTGGCCTGACAATCAATACCGAGACCTTGCCTTCCTCTTGAAAGACATGTTCTTTGGCGAACGTCAGGGACTGTCAAATGGCTTTTATGTCTATGCTAAAGAGCCACTTTATTTAAAGCAAGGAAAGACTTGGACACGTAAAGACTGGTAGGTTCGTTATACCTTCCGATATACTTTCCAAACATTGGAATATACCCGATATACCTTAGTGTGTATCGGGTTATTTTTTTCTCTTTATGCTAAGAAAAACGCGCTAATTTTGCATCGTGAACAAGAAACCACGGGCTCTATAAACCCCGACTGGATGAGTTTCACGAAGTAACATTAGTATTAACAAAAAAAGGAAAGTAAAGATGAAAGATTCAGTTTTCCAAAAGCGCTTCCAGCGCAAACAGCAGAACCGTCAGGTTCATGGTCAACAACTCACAGTGTTCTATCGCGACATGGTGTCAGATTTTCCCGTCAGTAGCCTCGCTATGCTGATGCTGCGTCGATGTGAAAGTAGTGTCAGTCCGAGTCTCTATCGCCAGATGGCAAATGGTCTGATTGGGTTTGAAGAGGCCTTGCAGTTGGATATGGCAGAGTGCCTTACAGGGTGCGTGCAGGGCGTTGCACTCTACACAACAGGCATCAAGCATGTTGACCGAATTTTGTGGCCTCTGTATCACAAGATTCAGAGAGAGTTAGCTAAAGGAGTAAATAATTAAAACGGAAAGGAGGTAAAAGCTATGCAAGCAAACATCATGAAAGTGAAGAGCTGCAGCGAGCAGTTCTACGTAAAGAGTGAGAAGGCCGACAACGGACAGATGGCCAAGCGAAACCTGGTACTTCAGGAGATTGGCGGTAAATTCGAAAACTCTTACCTTGTGGCAGTCCTCGGCAACCTTGCCGGATGCCAGTTCTACGAAGGCGATGTGGTCATCACGACCCTTCGGTTCTCTACCCGCGAGTACAATGGTCAAGTTTTTCAAGACATCGTAGCCACGGACATTATTAAAGTAAACAGATAAGTTTAACCCTGAGTTGGAGTGAGGAGGATGTTCCCGGGTAAATGCGCAAAGATTCCAACCTTCTTCTCGCAAACGACTCAAAACATGAAAAAAGTAAACAACAGTTACAAGGAGCAGATCCTTCAGAACGTCCAGATGGACACACAGACAACATTCATGAACAATGGCGACATCAACATCTACCCATGCTTGTGGGAGCAGGACAAGGCACCTGTTACAGCCGACGGCAAGGGGCTCGTTCGCTATCGGGCAGGCGTGATGGTGGAAGAAGACGGCAGGACTCGCATGAAGCGCTACCGCGACGGCTTGAACGGTCCGAAGCACGAGACGCTGTTTGAGACTGCCCACGGCGCGGTGAAGGCTACCAGACCGTGGATTCGCAAAACGGCGGTCAGAGGTCATAAGGTGGGTGAGCGGATGCTGTACAAAGAGCAGGTGTATGTCACCTTTAAGTTCCCGAAGAAGTACGGACGCGCGCTCATCATGTCCCTCTATCAAGAGGAGACCGACCAGATTATGTCTTACCTGAAAACAAGAAAGGAGGAAACAGTATGGTAAACCGACTGATAGCCCTGAACACGAAGCATTTCGCCGACAAGCAGAAGAACAATCGGGGATATGCAGAGACCCAGACTGGGGAGCAGCTAGACGAGCTGCTCCGCCAGGAGTGGCTCCGCCGCGATGTCGCTGATATCCGTGCCGGACGGGAGGAGAAGAAGGACTGGCTGCCATTCATCTGCCCTCACTACACGGCCTTCCGTGATAACCATCGGTCGCAGGAAAGCATCATCCCCGAGGCCTTCACCTTCATGACGTGCGTGGATATCGACAATCCCAAACTGGTGCGCGGAGCCTTCAAGAAAGCGCTGGAGGCGAACAATGACGAGATGTCGGAGTGGCACGATATGGTGCTGCGTGAGGCTTATTCGGCTCGCGGCAAAGGCCATATCTACATCCGCATCCCGAAGGGCATGACCATCGAGGAAGCCCAGCGTGCTTTCTGCGAGGAACTGGGATTTAACGCCGATGAGTTGCTCGATGCGTCGTGCTTCACGCCCGAGAGATACATCTATGTGACGGGTATCGATCAGGAGGTGTTCCGCTCTGAGCATTGGCTGGAACCCATCGAGGGCGAAGAGTTGGAAGAGCGCCGAGAGGCCTATCTCGAAAGGGGGCTTGATGTGGATGGAAGGAAGACTCTCCCCCAACCCCTCCCTAGGAGGGAGGGGAGCAATTACTCTCAGGGCGGGAAACCGGCGGATTCTTCTCCGGCTTCTTTTTCTTCTTCTGCGAATGAGCATACTACTCCCCTCCCTACAAGGGAGGGGCAGGGGGGAGGGTCTGCTTCTTCCCGTACGCTCTTTATCTTTGATGCGTGCATGAAGGAGGCGGAGTTGACACCCGATGTGCTCATCGTGGAAGGTCATCGACACGAGGCGCTGAAGAGCATTCTCTCGGTGGGTGCTACCCAGTTGCTGACGAAGCCAGAACTGATGGGTGTGCTGCAAGTCCGCATGGCGCAGAACTGGCAAGACAAGAATATCCAGCAGTTGGTCGACGATTTCTATTCGAAATACAGTGACCCCAGTCAGAAGATGTCACAGTTCCAGCGAAGGGTGTTGGCCAAGTCGCTCCGTATGGCCCCTAAAATAGGAGACGATAGGAGTCTGAACGTGGGAATGTCTGATGCTTGTTCAGACCCCCAACCCCCTAACTTAGGGGGCTTGGGCCTTCCCGAGATGCCCAGGCGGCTGCCGAAGGTGGTGCAGTTGCTGGTGTCGAAGACGCCCGACATCTATAAGCCCGCTGTGGCTCATGCTATCTTTCCGTCGCTGGGTGCACACCTTTGGAAGGTACGCTTCCCGTATATCGACAATGTGATGCACGAGGCTACGTTTATGAATGTGCTGATGGCTGGAACGGGAGCCGGTAAGGACTGCATCTCGCAACCCATCAACCACATCATGGCCGACATCCGCCGACGTGATGCCGAGAACCTGAAACGCGAAAAGGAGTGGAAGGACGAAGTGAACTCCAAGGGCTCGAACAAGGACAAGCGACAGCGACCTGAAGGGCTTGTCATCCAGGAGGTCGACCCCGATATGACCAATCCTGCCTTCGTGATGCGCATGGCTGAGGCCGACGAGCATTTCCTCTATACGAAGATGAACGAGATCGACCAGTTTGATGCCCTTCGCGGTTCGGCTCGTGGCTCGCAGCAGTTTCAGATCATGTGCCTGGCCTTCGACCCCGACAACCGATACGGTCAGACGCGTGTAGGTACGCAGTCGGTCACCGAGAAGGTCTGTATCCGATTCAACTGGAATGCCGCGACCACCATCCAGAAGGGTCAGCGCTATTTCTCGCGAGTACTGACCGACGGCCCCATCAGCCGCATCAACTTCTGCACCATCCCGGAGCGTGAAATCGGAGCCGACATGCCCGTCTATGGCACGTATGATGCTCAGTTCGACGAAGAACTGCGTCCGTTCATTGACCGCCTCTGTCGTGCAGCAGGGGTGATAGACTGTCCGCAGGCTTTCCGTCTGGCCAAACGGCTGAAGGATGAGTGTGCCGAGTTTGCCAGGCTGTCGCAATCGAGAGTGTATGAGAATTTGTCGTTCCGTGCTAATGTGATCGCCTATCTGAAGGCCTGTGTGCTCTACATCTGCAACGACTACAAATGGTCGAAGGAGATAGAGGATTTTGTCCGCTGGAGCCTTCGGTATGACATGTGCTGCAAGATGGCATTCTTCGGCCAGGCTATTGAAAATGCCAACCGCAGTGCCGACGAACAGAGAGGCCGTCGCGGTCCGCGCAACCTGCTCAATTTGCTGCCCGATGAGTTTACCGTACACGATGCCGACCTTATCCGTCAGGCCAACGGCATGGACACTCGCGGCACCCGCAATATGCTCTCGCAATGGGTGCATCGGGGTTACCTCTTACAGATGACAGATGACAGTTTTTCGAAAGTGAAAAAATGTGATAATGTAAAAATGTAAAAATTGAAGTATGGAACTGATATTGGAACGTATCGCAAAAAGGAAAACATATACAATTGGGCATCTGTATATTGCGAAAGAACCCGATGGGAATAACCCTGGCTTAGGCCAGCCCCTTACCAAGGGGCTTCAAATCTGCGACACATTGGAACCCACCTGGCGCGACTATGCCAATGGGGCCTATAAGGTAAAAGGCTGCTCGGCGATTCCTGAAGGCCGCTATGCGGTAGTGATCTCGTGGAGCCCGAAGTTCAAGGCGTGGCTCCCCGTCCTGCTCGGCGTGCCGAAGTTCGAGGGCATCCGCATCCACGCCGGCAACACCGCCGCAGACACCGAAGGCTGCATCCTCGTAGGCAAAAATCGCCTGGTAGGTCAAGTGCTCGACTCGCGCATCTGGCTCCATCGCCTGAAGCAGAAGATCGTCGAGGCCAAGGGTAGGGGTGAGCCCGTCTGGATCACCATCAAGTGACGGAACAGCGAGAGCAATGACAAGCTTGCTTGAGCATTGCCGAGTCGTGACGGAACTCGACGCAGTCAAGTGAATGTTTCTCTTTACATCTGCCGCCGATGTACCCCATAAAGGTATGTCGGTGGTATTTTTATGTCAGACATTATGTTTCATCTCTTGTCGGATTTTATGACTTCCATCCCGTACTCATGCCACCAACGGGCAGAGTCGCTTCCCGTGCCCTCCACTCTGGGCAGTCGCATCATGCCGAAGCCCAGTTTCATACAGTCATCAATCAGTTTGTTTTCCATAAAGTCATGGCACTTGCTGCTTTAATAATTCTCAGCGTTAATCTCGAAGTATGCCTGTGGATGGAAGCAGACGGGACAGACGTCGGGGGCTTCGGTGCCGATGACGATGTGGCCGCAGTTGCGGCACTCCCAGACGCTGACACCAGCCTTGCGGAACACCTCGGAGGTCTCGACATTACGCAGCAGGGCACGGTAGCGCTCCTCGTGGTGCTTCTCGATGGCCGCTACGCCACGGAACTGCTCGGCCAGTTCATGGAAGCCCTCCTCGTCGGCCTCACGGGCAAAGCGGTCGTACATGTGAGTCCACTCGTAATTCTCGCCCTCGGCAGCGTGCAACAGGTTCTCGGCGACGGTGCCCAGTCCGCCCAAGTGGCGGAACCACAACTTGGCATGTTCCTTCTCGTTCTCGGCGGTCTTCAGGAAGAGGGCGGCAATTTGTTCGTAGCCGTTCTTCTTGGCCACGGAGGCGTAATAGGTGTATTTGTTGCGGGCCATCGACTCACCGGCAAAGGCTGCTTCGAGGTTCTTCTCGGTGCGGGTGCCGGCGTATTTCCCAGCGACGGAATCGCTGGGCACTTCGGCAGTGACCTTCACGAAGTCGGAGGCAGGGTGCTTGCAGATGGGACAGGTGAAGTCGTCGGGCAGTTCATCGCCGACGTACTCGTAGCCGCAGATGCTGCAGCGCCAGATGGTCTTGCCCTCTGCAGTCTGACCCACGGGCTGGGGCTTCGGCTTGATGTGCTGCTGATAATAATTATAGGTGGCGGAGGGCACATCGGCGAGCACTTCCATCTCGGTGACGGGGCCT
>Ga0256407_10008980_pt1 | contig 14434 bp, 17 predicted proteins | sample RumenRJG_04DNA_FD_193489 | JGI IMG/M metagenome (GOLD analysis project Ga0256407, IMG submission 193489) | Bovine rumen microbial communities from Lethbridge, Alberta, Canada - RJG_04 | ecosystem: Host-associated > Mammals > Digestive system > Stomach > Rumen | place: Canada: Alberta... | reverse complement strand
GTCAAAAAAGGCGGTGTAATGGCATCTTCTCATGTAGGCGGTCTTTCGGGTGCATTCATTCCCGTTACGGAAGATGCAGGCATGATTGCCGCTGCCCGTTCAAAAGCCCTCTCCATTGTAAAGCTTGAAGCCATGACCGCTGTATGTTCCGTAGGTCTTGACATGATAGCCATTCCGGGCGATACAAGTGCCGAAATCATTTCGGGCATTATTGCAGATGAAGCCGCTATCGGCATGGTAAATTCCAAAACTACCGCTGTACGCCTTATTCCCGCCATTGGCAAGAGTGCAGGTGAAGAACTCAATTTCGGTGGACTTCTCGGCAACGGTCCTATAATGGACATCAACCCGAAATCCCCTGCAAAATTCATATCTCGTGGTGGTCGCATACCTGCCCCCATGCAAGCACTTAAAAATTAGCAATTAGCAGTTAGCAATTAGCAATTATAAAAAATACGGCAGTTCAATTTGAACCGCCGTTTTTCTTATAACTCATAACTTATATATCATTTTCATTTCTTTTTTGGAAACCAACCAAAGTAAACTATCAATCCAGCGACAATGGTAAGTATATATGTAACAAGAAGTAAATAAAATGCAATATGCGGAACACAGTTGTAATCTATTCCCTGTCCGCCAACGCTTTTCATGACACTCGAACCTGCTTCACCTGCCTTTAAGCAAGATGACTTTATGATAAAAAACGACCATATCTCAAAAACAATACACAATACAGGTGAAATTACAGATACTGCCTTTCTGAACGGCTTTAACTTAACGACAAACATTGAGGCGATCACAAGTGCCGGAAGTATCAAAAGAAAATAATTTACAAAACTTGTATGTTCTCCTCCCAGTGTGGAAAGTACGCTGAAATCGGTATCTATATTGTTTGCCGAAAATTTGATAAACGGAAATGCCGTAAAAATCAAGGACAATGCCGCCGGTATCGCTGTAAAATATTTTTTGACATATTCGTTTTTGATGGGCAGACGGTCAAGATTTTTCTGTACTTCGTCATCACTTACATCCTGCTTGAGAGATTCGACAGCCGATCCAGCTTTGTTTTTCAAATCTTCTTTGTCAAGCTGCTTGATGTTTTCCATAGCTGCTCCTGCCTTGTTTTTAAGTTCTTCCTTGTCAAATTTAAATTCTGCCATAATAAAAACCTCCTAAAATATAAATATCTGTTTGCTACGCCTTTATCATAACATATCAAAGAGGACATATATTTGTCCCACTAAATATTTATTTACAAAAAATATCAAAATAATTTAACTTACTTCCTCGTCAGTACCAGTCTATCTCCATAATCTGTCATTTTGTATTTTCTGAGTTTATTTAACGCTGCAACGCCGGCAGAAACAGAACCTGCTGCTATTGCAGCACCTGCCGCAATACTAACGGCGGAGAATGCTGCTCCAACACCAAGAACACCGGTTGCTCCGGCTAACGCACCTACTGCGGCAGGAGCTGTAATCGGTGTTGCGGTTCCTGCGGACATAACAGTAACCATAACTAATGGAACTGCTAATGATATACTCCCTATCGCAATCACCCAAGCAACTTTTCCTTTAGCTTTGATTTTTATTACTTTTTTCCTGAGATTAGCTTCAATTTCTATTTCATCTACATTATCATTTAACGCCTTGCCTAATTCTTTTTCGTTGGTAACTAACATATTATCCATTCCTCTCTATCATTTCGTTTAATTCATATTTTTTCATTCATACAGTTTTTTCATTTTCTCGATTTCTGCTTTCATGTCATCTATCAGCATTTGCGGTGAAAGCACTTTTATCCATGAACCCTGACTTAACAGATACATCAAAAGTCCCCTGCCGTAATTCACCTCTGCTGTAATAACACTTGTCCTGCCGTTTTTCTTGATAACTCTCGCTGTCGGTATCCTGTCGAGAACTGCCTGCACCGACAAGCCCGTAAATTCAAACTCTATCTTCACAACTTCCCCAGGAAACATGAATTGATTTTTCTTTCTGAAGTTTCCCTCATTGAATTTATATTTCTTGTCATCTTTGAAAAACTCCCTGTTTTCACGGATATGCCTTATCCTGTCGATACGAAAATATTTTGCTTTTTTGGGTTCGGTATCGTCATAGGCTATCAAATAAAAATAATATTCGCTGAACATAATTGACGCAGGTCTTAATTTCCTTACAATTTCACTTCTGTCCATTTTCAGATATACAACTGTAATATATCTTTTTTCCTCTATGCACTTGATGATTTGCCACAAATTTTCTATCACGCTGTCACAGTCCGAATGCACCTCGCTGTAACAGTTCATTTCCTTTCCGACAATATCCGTTAAAATATCCCTGTTCTGCAAAGTCGTGAATTTTTCAAGCTTCTGCACTATCGACAGCATATCATCTCTGTTAAAGCACCTTGTCCCCAAAAGCACTTTCAATATCGCAAAAAGCTCAGAATTTTTCAATAACTCGTCACTTTGCAGAATATAGCTTTTCAGCTTGTTGGAATACACGATTTCAGCATAATTCATTAGTTCCCTATGCTCCGAAAGGAAATTTTTGATACGGCTTATATCTCTGTTTATCGTCTTTGCACTTACATTATAATTTTCCGCAAGACTTCTGCTGTTGAATATTTCGCCTTTTATCAGCCTGTAAAATATTTCAAGCACCCTGTCGGAAACGTTTTTTTCCATTCATGCCACCTCCATTCCCATTATATCACATATATACCAAAAGTCACAGAAGATTTCACTCCGCTGTGACTTTTTATTTTCAGAGGGTATTCTTGTCAGCTCTTTTTTGTAAGGTCTACACCGCTTTTCTTTTCAATCTCGATAGGAATGACTATATCCGGGGTTTCATCGGGAGAAGCAGCCGAAATTTTATCAGACACGGTATCATATGTATAAGATTTATTTTTCTTATAAACAGTATACAATTTGTAAATATATACAAACGAAAGTATCATCAGCAGATAGCCCCAAAACGTGAAATCTTCGCTTCCCTCAACCAAATAATTTGATACACCGCTCATCACAGTCGCCTGATTTGACAATGAAGTACTTATCCTCAAATAAAACAATGCTGTTACATTGAATATCGGGAAAAAAATATAATGTATTATTTTTTTACGTTTCAATATATAGTAATTAAAAAGTATAACAAGTGGCAAAAAAATCATTATATCATCCAAAATCGTTAATTCGGTTAAAATCATTGCCTGTTCGCCATCTTGATGAATCCTAAAAAAACCTACCACACCTCCAAATTCATCTATGATCTGCCTGTTGTTTCCTCCAAGATCGATATATTCCGTTATCGTGTATTTAGTCAGATAAAAAAACGATAAAATTGAGCTTATTATCGTCATTATGGGGATAAATCTATACTCTTTTCTCATTTAAAGTGCCTCCTTAATTTTTTTCAACATTTTATCTTTCGATTTCAGCAGACACTTCAACCGAAGTTTTATTTGCTTTCTGATTAGATTTGATTACTTTAGCACCTAAAATTTCAATAATTTGAAGTATCGACAATATCAGAAACACCCACCCGGCAAATGTAAATCCTGAACTTGTATTTGTTACATTAGATAAATCAAGACCGCCGTAACGTATAAACATCAACAGGTCTTCTTTACCAAGAAACAATATCAAAAGTAAATTTACAATATTGGTAATCGGGGATATGATATAAAATGCCGAACAGTCATTCATCTTTAAAACATAGAAACAAAACAACACTAAAACCGATACCACAATAACCGTCACTATTCCCCAGCCTATCCTGAGTTCTCTGTCACTGGCTCCAACATATCCACTGCTTATCTGTTCAAAATACATGATATTTTTTGCAAATCCCACCATTTCTCTCAAATAGAGATCGTATTCACCATTCAATACAACATTCGTTTCCGCTTTGGTAAGATAAAAAAACACTCCCAATACAAGATTAATTGTTGTAAGCAACGGTATGGTCTGATTCCTGTCCTTATTTTCTCTTTTCATTGAACACTCCTCCAATTATTGAATTTTTTCTGATTCTATATTTTTCCTGCACAGCTTGCCGTACCCAATCCCGACAGTATAGACACCGTAGTATTATTCAACAAAGATACACACTACTGGTAATTGCATTATCCACCCATTTCATCACGATAAACAAACACACCAAAGAAACTTAAAACAAAATTGATTATCAATGTAGGGAGAATAAGGGAAGCATTTCTATCTATATCAAATTTCACCTCCTTTATTTTCACTTTTTTACAATTTCGGTTTTCATTGTATCATAAATAATGCTTATAGTCAATATTTAATGCTGATGATTTATGTTATTTTTAATTTTTTTTGGATATAATACATGTAATTGTACTTTTATCTGAAAAGAGGGAGACCGAATGCAAACTATTATTGATTACAAAGCAATGGGAGAAAGAATACGAGGTGCACGGAAAGCTAAAAAATTGTCTCAGGAACAGCTTGCCGAAATTTGCTCTTTGTCTGCGGCTCACATCGGACACATTGAGCGTGGCACACGCATACCCTCTTTGGACACCGTTTTCAGAATTTCACAAACTCTTGAAATAAGCATTGACTATATTATTTTAGACTCACTCGAAAACAATTCTGTTTCAATTTCAAATCTTAAAAGCATTATAGAAAAAATGAGCCACGAAAAACAAGAAAATGTCATTGCCATAATCAAAGCCCTTTGCAGTTATGACACAAGCAATTAGCTAAAAAACTATTTCCTTTTCTCAATTTTTATTATCTGGATATTTGCTATGTCTGTATTCTACATCATCATATTGGACATCTTTTTGTCCTACCAAATTTATTTTTTTAAAAAACATCAATTTATTTTCTCAATACAAAAACGGCAGTTTCTTTAAAAACCGCCGTTTTTTCTTATCATTAAATTTTAGCCAGCTCCGCCATTACAAGTTTATTGACTTCTGCGGGGTCACACTTGCCTTTCATTTCTTTCATGACAAATCCCACGATTGCACCCATTGCTTTTTTCTTGCCTGCTTTCATGTCTGCAACGGCTTTCGGATTGGCTTCAATCGCCTTTTTGACCGTTTCAGCCAATGCACCTGTATCCGTCTTGATAACAAGATTATTCTTTTCGGCATATTCAACGGGATTTACGTTCTCCGTGAAAACGTGTTCAAAAATCTGCTTTGCGATAGTATTGTTTACTTTCTTTTCGTCAAGCATTTTTATCAGCAATGCCAGATTTTTTCCGCTGAATGATATGTCGGCAGGGTCTTTGTCAAAGTCCTTTGCCAGTCTGAGTGTTTCGCCTATTATCCAGTTGGAAACCTTTTTCGGGTCTGCACCCTCATTTACTCCGCTTTCAAATATCTCCGCAAGCTCTTTATATTCCGTGATAAGTCCTATATCATATTCGGGTATGCCGTATTCACGGGCATATCTCTCTTTTTTCTCGTCACGCAGTTCGGGTTGATTTGCCTTTATTCTTTCAAGCCATTCATCATCTATGACAAGCGGTACTAAATCGGGGTCGGGAAAATATCTGTAATCCTGTGCATCTTCCTTGGAACGCATGGTATAGGAATATCCCTTGTCATCGTCCCAGCGTCTTGTTTCCTGCACGACCTTTTCTCCTGCATCAAGTATATCCGCCTGTCTTTCAAACTCGTTTTCAATACATCTTTTAATGGCTTTAAAAGAGTTCAAATTCTTTGTTTCCGTTCTTGTACCGAATTTTTCCGTGCCTTTTTCTCTCAAAGACATATTCACATCTACACGCATAGAACCCTCATTCAATTTGCAGTCGGAGGCATTCAAATACTGTATCGTTAAACGGAGTTTGTCAAGATAGGCAAGCACTTCATCAGCTGAACGCATATCGGGTTCTGAAACTATCTCAACAAGCGGTACGCCCGAGCGGTTGAAATCTACATACGTTTCGCCTGTAAAATTGTTGTGAATAAGCTTACCCGCATCTTCTTCCATGTGCATTTCATGGATACGGATAAATTTCTTTCCGTTGTCTGTTTCAATTTCAATTTTACCGTCACGGCATATCGGATAGTAAAGCTGTGAAATCTGATAGTTTTGGGGATTGTCGGGATAGAAATAATTTTTTCTGTCAAACTTGCTGTTTCTCGTGATATTGCAGTTAGTCGCAAGACCGATTGAAATAGCTTTATCAACAACGGCTCTGTTGAGTACAGGCAGAGAACCGGGCATTCCCGAACATACAGGGCATACATTTATATTCGGACTTCCACCGAAAGCTGTCGAACAGCCGCAAAAAATTTTTGTTTTTGTATTGAGTTCAACGTGTACTTCAAGACCGATAACGGCTTCATATTCTTTACTCATATATATCACCTCATTCATACATAGGGGAATGTCTTAAATTGTCTTTGAAACTCTGTTCAAAGCTGTAAGCGGCTTTAATGGCGGCTTTTTCGTTAAAAGTCTGAGCCATGAGCTGCAAGCCTATCGGCAAGCCGTTTTTATCATATCCGCATGGCAGAGATACCGCAGGTATGCCTGTAAGGTTTATCGAAACTGTATAGACATCTCCTAAATACATCTTTATGGGGTCACTCAAAGACTCACCTATTTTAAGAGCCGTCGTTGGTGCAACGGGGCTTAATATAATATCATATTTATCAAAAGCCTTGTCAAAAGCTTGCTTGATAAGTGCCTTTACCCTCAAAGCCTTTACATAGTAAGCGTCAAAATATCCCGATGAAAGCACGAATGAGCCGAGCATTATTCTTCTCTTGACTTCATCACCGAAGCCCTCCGAACGTGTTTTTTTATACATATCATTCAAGTCCGTAAATTTAGGTGTTCTGTAACCGTATTTTACACCGTCAAATCTTTCAAGGTTTGATGAAGCCTCTGCACAGGCAATGATGTAATATGCAGGGATAGCATATTTTACCATGCCTAAGTCAAAATATTCGACTTCCGCACCGAGTTCACGGAATTTTTCGGCAGCTGAAAGAACGCTTGTTTTGACATCTTCATCAATGCCGTCAAGGAAATAATCTTTCGGCACACCTATTTTCATTCCTTTGACATTATTTTCAAGGGCAGACATAAAGTCTGTATCATTTCTGTCGGCAGAGGTGGAGTCCTTGCAGTCATGCCCCGAAATGATTTCAAGGATAGCCGCACAGTCTGTAATATCCTTTGCCATAGGACCTATCTGGTCGAGAGATGAGCCGTAGGCAATTTGTCCGTAACGGGAAACTCTGCCGTAAGTAGGCTTGATACCCGTAATGCCGCAGAATGACGCAGGCTGACGGATAGAACCGCCTGTATCCGTACCGAGAGCCGCTGCACATGAATTTGCCGCAACAGCCGCAGCCGAACCGCCCGATGAACCTCCAGGCACTCTGTTCAAATCCCATGGATTTTTGGTTGCACCAAAGTAGGAAGATTCGGTTGTACTTCCCATGGCAAATTCGTCCATGTTTGTTTTTCCAAGTACAACGATACCTGCATTAAGAAGATTTTCAACAGCGGTGCTTGTATAGGTCGGGTAGAAATTGCCGAGAATTTTTGAACCGCATGAAGTGAGCGTATCTTTCATGCAGAGAACGTCTTTAATCGCCATAGGCACGCCCATTAAATTTGACCAGTTTTCTCCCTCTGCAATTTTCTTATCTATGAAATCCGCTCTTTCCAAAGCCTTTTCTTTCATCACGGTGATATAGGCATTCACATCTTTTTCGGTATTTTCTATCTGTTCAAGATAGGCATTGGTTGCCTGAACGGAAGTTATCTCTTTATTTGCAATTTTCTTTCCGAGCTCAACGGCTGTAAAACTTCTTATTTCCTTTGAAGAATACACAAAAAAACCTCCTTAAAAAGTTTTCGGGACAATATAGCTGTCCTCCGATTTTTCGGGGGCATTCAAAAGCATATTGTCACGGTCATTACTGTTTGTCACAACGTCATCTCTCAGCACGTTGGAAACAGGAAAACAATGGCTCATAGGTTCAACGCTTGAAGTATCAAGTTCATTGAGGGTATTGACATATTCCAGCATATCGGACATATCTTTTTTAGCCTGTTCCTTGTTTTCGTCGGAGAGTTCGAGTTTGGCAAGCTCTGCAACGTACTTTATCATATCATCTGAAATCTGCATAAAAACTATCCTCCTGATAAATTTACTTAAAAAACCGCATCAAAACTGCCTTTCGCAGAATCAATGCGGTCACATCAACAGCTGTTTACAATGATAACACATCAGCGTAAAAATTACAAGACCTATTTTTGTATAGGCAAGCCGTCTTTATCCTTGAATTTACCCGTGATTATTAGGATTATATCCAATATCCATCCGCAGTAAAAGACACCGTATGTAAACAGATAGACAGCACCCGAAATATATCTTCCCGCATAAAATCTATGTATGCCGAGCCAGCCGAGAAGAATGGCAAGTACAAGAGCAACAACCTTGCTTTTGGGGCTTACCTGTGCAAGACTGTTGTCATTGCCGGTAAAATTATTATTCTGATAGGGAGCCGGCTGACTTTGATAAGGGGCTTGATAGCCGTTATTATAATTCTGCTGTGGGGGCTGATTATAATTCTGATTGTAACCTTGATTATATCCTTGATTGTAGTTTTGATTATAATTATTATAGTCTTGTGTATTCATGGGTTGTTGAATAATATTTTGAATAATAACGGGCTGTTGATTGGGTTTGGGATAATCCATTTCCGACTTACAGTATGGGCATAAACGATATTCCATTCCGACTTCCGCACCGCAGTGCTTACATTCCATAATTATCTCACCTTTCCAAAGTTATTACATTTCAATATTAGCACAACTTTGTCAGTAAATCAATATTTTTACAGAAAAAAAGCCCTCCGACCGAAAAAGCCGGAGAGCCTGATAAAAATTCCTGTTTACGTTCGGATTATTCACCGAAATATCTTTTGAGAAGTCCTGCAAAGCCTGCACCGTGACGGGCCTCATCTTTTGCCATTTCGTGAACGGTGTCATGGATAGCGTCAAGATTGTTTGCCTTAGCCTTTTTAGCGATTTCAAATTTACCTGCACAAGCACCTGTTTCAGCCTCTACACGCATCTGAAGATTTTTCTTAGTGCTGTCTGTGAGAACTTCACCGAGCAGTTCGGCAAATTTTGCAGCGTGTTCGGCTTCTTCAAAAGCGTACTTTGTGAAAGCGGCAGCGATTTCGGGATAACCCTCACGGTCAGCCTGTCTTGCCATAGCAAGATACATACCTACTTCCGAACATTCACCATTGAAGTTGGCAACGAGGTCTGCATGGAGTTCTTCATAATATTCGGGTGTAACGGTCTTTGCGGCATCTTTGGCAACGCCTACTACGTGAACGGTTGCAAAAGCCATATCAGCTTTGAGTTCGTTGAATTTCTCTTTGGGAGCCTTACAGACAGGGCATTTTTCGGGAGCTTCCGTACCCTCATAAACATAGCCGCATACTGAACAGACAAATTTTTTCATTTTAATAATCCTCCGTTTGAATAATATTTTATTTAGTATACCATAAATTTTATGATTTGTAAATAGATTTTCGGAATATCACAAATAAAATTTATCTCAGTTGTACATATTCTGCCGAAACATATCCCGAAACACCGTTCCACTTTGTCAGATACCAATTATCGACATTTCCGAGAATGGCAATCGTTGAGCCGTTTGGGATTCTGCCGACAATACGGGCATTGACAGACGGCTCTGCACGGAGATTTAAATTGGAATTTTGTGTAGTGACAACTCCTGTTTTCATGGGCATGGGCTGATTTTCCTTTATGCCGAGAAAGTCGCTGACGGACACGGCTAAATTCTGTGCAATCGTGCCGATATTGTCACGTATCCATTGAGCGTCATCGGGATTGTCGTGGTATGCCAATTCAATCAGAATCGCAGGGGCTTTTGTGCGGTTAAGTTCACCGAGCGTTTTTGTGGGAACGGTTTCGACTTTCGAGGGAATGGGATAAATTTCTTTGAGATTGTTTGCAAAGATATTGGCGGCACGTTTTCCCTGAACGCTGTCGGCATAGTAATAAACTTGTGAACCTCTCGCCTGCCCTGCATTGGCAGGCGGTGCGGCATTGGAATGCAGGGCAAGGTGCAAGTCAAAATTGCCTTGATTGGAAAGCCTCACGGAATTGGCAAAAGTCTTTGAAGGGTCATTCCTTTCATATTCAATTCCGCTTGCTTCAAGATACGGAATAAGTGCATCTGTAATAATATTCATGTAATATTCTTCATTACCGCCGTCAATATAGGGGTTGAATTCCTGAGTTGACGGACTTAAAAACACGCTTGGCATAAAAATTACCTCCTATTTAGTGTGGAGAGTGGAGAGTTGGGAGTGGAGTTGAACGGCAAATCACTCCACTCTCCACTCCTCACACTCCACTCTCTTTATAGATATTCTCGAAGAAATTGTTTGATGACATATTGTTTGGTCTTAAAAAGCGGTGTATGCGGAAAAGGTCATCTTGGGAGGAAAGTAAATTCAACTTTTCCTCACAGTCAAAGGCGGCTTTGAAATTCATTTCTTTGACGATTGTAAGCGTATCGCTTGAAAACGAGCCGAAAGGAAATACAATGGAATTGGGATAAGTGCCGAGTTCGTCATACATACGGGTATTGAATTGTTCAAGGTCTGCCGTAAGCATGGCTTTATATGCGTTAAAATCTTCATCGGGATTGTTTTTTGCACCGCTTCTGCCGTTGTCTATGTGATGTAAATTATAAGTATGATTTTGAATTTCAACAAGCCCCGAATCCTGCATTTCTTTCAGCTGACTCCATTTGCACTGGGAATAAAAAGTATTTTGTTTTGTATCATTTTCGGCTTGGTCGGCTGCAATGCCTATCGGAGAGATGACAGCTTTGCAGTTGTATTTTTTTAGAAGCGGAAAGGCAAATGCATAATTATTATAATAACCGTCGTCAAATGTAAGCATTATGGGATTTTCGGGCAAGGGAGTGCCTTTTTCAAAATAATCTGTCAAGTCACTTGCAAAAATCGTGTGATAGCCCTTTGAAGTGATATATTTCAAGTCCTCCTCAAAATATTTTGTATCAATAAAATATTGGTTTTGTTTGGAGGTGTCGTCAATCAATCCGTGATACATAATTACAGCAAGTTTAACGGGTTGTGCCTGCATGGAAACAGGTGTGGTTGTTTGAAAAACAGCCGTGCATATTACGGAAAGCATGACTGCTCCCAAAAGCGAAAGCATAAGCAGCTTATTTAATTTTAGTGAAATATACATACAAAAGCCCCTTTTGTAAAAAATATATGTATATATTATAAAAATATATTGCGAAGTTTGAAAAAATATATTATAATACTACTATGAATTTGAAATAAGAAAGATGTGTTTGATATATGAATGAAGATAAAAAAAATAAGCTTATCAATTTTTTTGTTGGCACACCTGCATATAACGATGATAAAGACTATGCGGCATTTGCGTCATTTACCGCACCGCTGAATATGTTTTTTCTGATATGCCTTGTACTGCACACAATATATATGCTTGTGTTTACATACTTCGGCATAACTACCATGCAGACGTTTGACATGATAGGCGTAATATTATATGCCGTCTTTGTCATCATGCTGAAATATTTCAAAGGCTCATGGCTGCCTTGTATATTATTAACTTGCTTTGAACTGTTTTTACATCAGATATGCAGCGTCAGTCTTTTCGGCTTGCAGTCGGGCTTTCAGTACTTAATGATACCGCTTATATTTATGACGGCACTTATCGGAAATAAAGGAAAACTCATGAAGTATGTAAGAAACATCATCATATTTATAGCGTGTGTGACATTCCTCTATCTCGTGATATTCTATAATAATAAAAATCCATTGTATGTCTTGCCCTACGGAGTGAATGTAGGTCTGCTGATAGTGAATGTAACGCTTAGCTTCATAGTCACGGCAATATACACGGCAAGAATATTTTCCTCTGTTGACAGCAAGAGAAGTGAACTTGATATAAGTGTAGATGAAAAGATAAGAGCAATCGAAAATATGCAGCACCAGATAATCATAAGTTTTGCCAATATCATAGAGGCTCGTGACGGCAGCACGGGAAAGCACGTTAAAAGAACAAGTGAATATGTTGCCGCCCTGATAGACGAGCTGAAACGTCACGGAGATTATAATGACATACTGACGGAAAGATATATGCATGATACGGTATTTTCCGCACCTCTGCATGATATAGGAAAAATAACCGTTCCCGATGCAATCCTACAAAAACCCGGCAGACTGACAAAAGAAGAATTTGAAGCAATCAAAAATCATACCGTCAACGGAAAAAAAATTATAGAACAGTCTATGTCCGATATAGAAGATGAGGAGTTTTTGAAAGTCGCTAAAAGCGTGGCTCTGTATCATCATGAAAGCTGGGACGGTTCGGGCTATCCCTATGGAATAGAGGGCGAACAAATCCCCCTGTGTGCAAGAATAATGACAATCGCAGATTACTTTGACGCACTCTCCGCAAAAAGAGTTTATAAAGCCGCTATGCCTACCTCAGAGGTGTTTGAAAACATCAAAGAACAGCGTGGAAAAAAATTCGACCCCATAGTGACAGATGCATTTTTGCGTATTGCCGACAAAATAGACGAAATTGCAAAAGCCAATGCCGACTGAACAATTAGCAATTAGCAATGAGCAATGAGCAATTACCGCACATATCAGCTTACAGACAAGATAAATTTTTTTTATAAAATATATGGATTTTTTTGTATGGATATGTTATTATATATCAGAGAGATATTTAAATAGTGTTTTATGTCCGTGAAAGCGGATATGATTTTAATTAAGGGAGTTTTAACTAATGGAAAAAAGAATGGTATTTGTGACATCACCGCCCGCCTGCGGAAAGACTAAGCTTTCAAAAAGACTTGCAACCGAGATAAAACATATTGTCTATCTTGATAAAGATACTCTCATACCCCTTTCAAAGAAAATATTTGAAGTAGCAAATGAACCTTATAACAGAAGTTCGGAGTTTTTTCAAAAGTATGTCCGCAATCCCGAATATGACGTAATAATGGACCTTGCGTTTGAAGCATTGAAATACGAAAATATCGTAATGGTCAATGCACCGTTCACTCAGGAAATAAGAGATGATAAATATATAGCCGATTTGCGTGAAAAGCTGAAAGGCTACGGTGCAAAATTGACGGTAATATGGATAGTGACAGAACCCGAAGTCTGCCACCAGAGAATGATAAAGAGAAATTCCGACAGGGACGTTTGGAAACTCGCACATTGGGACGAGTACCTTGCAAGCCTTAATTTTACCGTGCCCGAAAATCTCCGTGACCCCGATGATGAGGGCAGCCTCTTGCTTCACTACAATTCGACAGACGAACTGACTGAAAGTTCTTTTGCAAAGCTTATGGAATTTTTCGAGAAGTACGACTGATTGCCAAAATGAATCCGTCAGGGCGGAAAAAAATATTTCCTGCCCTGATTTTTTTGTACAAAAATTGCTTGACAAGTAAGCTTTTGATATGTTATGATAAGAGAGCCGCATACTGTGGGCTTTTTGGAAGATGACGTTTTGTCACGCCTACGGCAGCGAGCTTGAATTGACAGGTAGGTGCAAAGAAATGTACGCAATTATCGAAACAGGCGGAAAACAGTACAAAGTAGCAAACGGTGACGTTGTATATGTTGAAAAGCTTGAAGCTGAAAACGATGCAGTCGTTGAATTCAAAGTGCTTGCAGTAGGCACAGATGACGGAATTAAATTCGGTTCCGACGCAGAGGGTGCTAAGGTTACAGGCAAGGTTATCAAGACTGCCAAGGGCAAGAAGATTACTGTATTTACTTACAAGCCCAAAAAGAGCGAAAAAAGAAAAATGGGACACAGACAGTTCTATACAAAGGTTGAAATTCAGTCAATCGAGGCATGATAAAAGCAGAATTGTTTGTTAAGGAAAAAAAAATTGTCGGATTTCATCTTACAGGTCATTCGGGCATGGAGGAATATGGAAAAGATGTGCTCTGTGCATTCGTTTCCTCAGCCGCCTATATGACAGTCAATACCGTTACGGATATAATATGTGCAGACGCACAGGCAAGTGCCGATGACGGGGATATGTACTTAATGATTTCCGATAAAGATGCAGACAGGTGCTGTGACATTCTTTCGGGTTTCAGGCTTCATTTGATGAATACACGTGAACAGTACCCGAAATATTTGAAAGTGATTTTTACGGAGGTGTAATATAAAATGCTGAAAATCAATATACAGTTGTTCGCTCACAAAAAGGGCGGTGGCTCTACAAAAAACGGTCGTGATTCAGAGTCCAAGCGTCTTGGTGCAAAACGTGCAGACGGTCAGTTTGTTCTTGCAGGAAATATCCTTGTAAAACAGCGTGGAACTCATATCCACCCCGGCAAC
>Ga0256407_10008977_pt1 | contig 14439 bp, 6 predicted proteins | sample RumenRJG_04DNA_FD_193489 | JGI IMG/M metagenome (GOLD analysis project Ga0256407, IMG submission 193489) | Bovine rumen microbial communities from Lethbridge, Alberta, Canada - RJG_04 | ecosystem: Host-associated > Mammals > Digestive system > Stomach > Rumen | place: Canada: Alberta | collected... | reverse complement strand
GGGTTCGTACTATGACCACGACCCCCGCGATCAGATAGCGAAGGCGTATATCCTCGCCACCCAGATGGAGAAGGTCGGCGCGAGGATCGGGCCGATATTCGAGCGCATCTGCCCCGAGATCGAGACGTGCCCGCGTTCGTTCGCGAGCCGGAGCGGACGCGGCGTCCTCCTCGAAGGACTCGAATCCCTCGCCCAGGGGATGAACGCCATCTCCGCCTTTGCGATAGACTCGGGGTATGATACGCCCGCATGGTACGGCGGCGAGATACTCGCTCCCCTCGCGCGCAACGCCGCGATGCTGAAGCGCTACGTTGCCGTCAGCGATGGAGCGGATCGGGCGGGCTATGTCTACGCAGGAACCCCGACAACGGCTCTCAGGACATCGTCGCTGCCGATCAAGGCGATGCCGCACGACGTGAAGGGAGAGGCCGCCTCTTCCTCCGGCGGGATGAGACTTGCGCGCCTCGTCACTTCCGAATACGCAAATGCGGTCGTCAAGGCCGGAAAGGGCGCCGTCGCCGCGCTCTTCGCGGAGGACATTGTCCTGGACGGCGAAGCGGCGAAAGTGCTCTTCAACGCGGGATGCGGCGCGGAACTCGGCCTTGCCGCCTCGCCGAAGGAATGTCCGAACGCATTCTACAGCCTTCGCGAGCGCTTCACAGACGCGCCGGTCAATGCGGGGCTCCTCGCCCGCGAGACGCCAATCTACGGCAAGGCGTACGTGCTGAGGCCGGTGAAGGGCGCAACCGTTATTTCGGAATATTGCAGCGACATGAACTCCGCAGTCCATCCTGGAGTTGCGGCGTTCATGTACGAGACGCCGAAGGGCCGGAGGCGCGTCGTGTTCGGGCAGGGCGTTTTCGGGACTTCCATGAGGGTTGCGTCAGGCGACCGCGTCCTTCAGATGCACAAAGTGGCCGACTGGGCCTCGCACGGCAAGTCGCCGGTCCTCCTCGACACGCCCACGCGCTCGTTCGTCCAGCCGCGTGTCCGCAAGGACGGCACACTTGCATCAGTCGTGTTCGTGAATGCGTCCATCGGCGAGACGTGGCCGGTCAAGATGCGCCTTCGCGGTGTCCCGCCCGGGGTGGACAAGGCGGTGTGGTCGTCTTTCGATGCGGAAGATGTCGTGCTTGACGTAACGCGTGAGGGCGACGACGCCGTCGTGACGCTGCCGCGCGTCCCGGGATGGAACGGCGGATATGTGTTCTTCCCAGAGCGGGCCGGGAGGATCAGACAATGGCTGTAACGGACAACAAGCGTACAACAACAAGTGGGGCGCGTCCGACTCAAACACCCAAACACTTTCTAACGGGCCGCTCGGTGATCGGCCCCTACCGACTAACCGCTAACTGCTAACGACTAACTGCTAACCAACTGAAAGGAAAAAACCAATGAAAAACAGAATAACGATGATGGTTGCGGCGGTGGCCGCCTTGCTCGCCGCGTCTTTGTTCGCTTTCGCGGGCTTTTCCGTCCCGGCAAAGGCCGGGCGTGAAATTCCCGCTTCGCAGGGGACGCGCGTGAATCCGCGCGGCGACACCATCACCGTCACTTCGAAGTGCCTTCTTTTGAACGGGAGACCCATAGTGCCCATCATGGGCGAAGTCCACTACACTCGCGTGCCGGAAGGCGAATGGCGCGACTACATCCGCAAGATGAAAGCGGGCGGCGTCAACATCGTCGCCACCTACGTCTTTTGGATCCACCACGAGGAGAAAGAGGGCGTATTCGATTTCTCCGGCCGGCGCGACATCGGGAAGTTCCTCAAGATTTGCGAGGAAGAGGGCATGATGGTCGCCTTGCGCATGGGGCCCTGGAGCCACGGCGAGTGCCTTCAAGGCGGCTTCCCAAGGTGGCTCCTGAACGGCAAGACGCTGCGCACCAGTGATTGGCGGCGGGCTCTGAGATCGAACAATGGAGTGTACCTAGAAAAGGTCGAGCGCTGGTGGACGCGTCTTTTCAAAGAAGTGGACGGACACCTCTGGAAACAGGGCGGGTGCATCATCAGCTGCCAGCTCGAAAACGAATGTCCCGGGCCGTGGACGTATTTCAAATCGCTCAAGGACATCTGCCGCAAGGTCGGCTTCGACGTGCCGTTCTACACGAGGACCGGCTGGCCGAAGATGAAGGACAAGGCCGAGTACGGCGAGATTCTGCCGTTTTTCGGGAACTACGCCGACGGCTTCTGGGACAGGAACTATACGCAGATTTCGCCGGGTAAATATCTTGATGCCTTCCGTTTCTCGAAAACAAGGGTATCTTCCGAAATCGCGACGGAGACGCTACCGCGCGAATTCGCCGATTCACCCGATACCGCGCAATATCCGTATTTCACATGCGAACTTGGCGGCGGCATGGTGTCTTCATACCACAGGCGCGTGAGGATCGCCCCGATGGACACGTATGCTATGGCGCTTGTGAAACTTGGAAGCGGCTCGAACCTTTTAGGCTACTATTTGTACGCGGGCGGCACGAATCCGAACAGGCCCAAGGAGGGCGTCTTCTTCAACGAGCGGAGAAGTTCAAGATATACGAACGGCAACGAGCTGCCACCTTTCTCGTACGAGTTCATGGCGCCAATAAGCGAATTCGGCGAGAGGACTCTTTCGTGGGGGCTTCTTGTTCCTCTTCACAAGTTTTGCGCGTCTTTCGCGGAAGACTTCGCCTTGGAAGACGTCGTGATCGTAGATGAGAAGACCGCGCGCAGGGGGCCGTTCGTCTTCCATTCGGAATACGTCCGCTCCAAAAACGAAAATGCGATACCTTACATATTTCCGGAAAACTGGAAGACGCGCCTCGGGACGATCAAGTCCGCGACTGCCCAGCCGGTCGAATGGCGGGGCGACACGCTTGTCATGATGAAGATTCCCGGATTCGAGCCGAAAGTGGAATTCGAAGGGAAGCCGTTCAAGGTGGAGTTCATCGATTTCCCGCCGAGGACTCTGGCGCCGCGCAAAACGCTCGAGGCGGCTTTTGTGAAAAGAGCCGATGCAGCGCCTCCGCGATCCATTAGAGTTACGTACGGGACGGCGGAGCAGCCGCATGAAGAAGACTGGAAGGGCGCGGCAGTCTGGGAGGTGAAACTTCCTGAAGGCGCCGGGCGAGACTATATTCTTGAAGCCGATTATCTCGGCGATGTCGCCCGCGTGTACGTCGACGGCATTCCCGTGGCGGACGATTTCTACAAGGGGCTTCCGCTCCGGTGCGCGCTGTGGCGGGTGCCGGAAGGAAAGGTTGAAGTCCGCATCCTCCCGTGGAGCGACCATGACAAAATCTACGTTCAGCCGCCGATGCGTCCGAAGAAGACAGGCGCCGATCTGAAGGCAGTCCGTCTCGTCGCGCGCGACTGAACGCGAGAGCCGGCGCGTGTCCCCACGCGCCGTTTTGCGTTGGGCGCGAGACATGAGACGTTAGATGCGAAGATTCCCCCGCTCGCCAACCCTGCTGACTCAAACACTCAAACACCCAAACACTCAAGCCCATTCTACCGACTAACGACTAACTGCTAGCGACTAACGACTAACTGAAAGGAAAACCCATGAAAAACAAAATAGCGATTATGCTTGCCTTGGCGATGGTTGTTTCGGTTGCGGCAGTCGCCGAGACCGCCGGCGGCCGCACATTCGATACGATGCCGGTGCTGGATTCCCGTCCGGGATATTTGAAACTTCACGCCAAGGCGCTGGAGCTTGCCAGGCGTCATGTGGAAAAGCCGAATGGATGGAAGCCCCAGATGGCTTGTTTCCCGGGCGTTCGCACGATATGGCAATGGGACAGCTGCCTTATGGCGCTTTATGCCGGCTACACTCCCGACAATCTAAACGGACTTGGCAATCTCGACAACCTTTACTCCATGCAGTCCGGCGACGGCTACATATCGATGGCCTATCAGTACGACACTCGCAAGCCGACCTGGCCGGGACGGGTCAATCCGCCCATTTTCGCGTGGTGCGAATGGCTCTACGCAAAAAGAACAGGAGATCTGTCGCGTCTGCCGCGAATTTACGAGCCGTGCGCCCGGTATTTCTACTGGCTCAAGGCGAACCGGGTGAGAAAGAACGGGCTTTACTGGTTTGAGGACACCGGGTCGTGCATGGACAATTCGCCGCGCAGCGGCTATTACGCCTACGATTTGAAGGGGAGCGACGTGTGTTTTGTAGATTTCTGCTGCGAGCAGGTCCTTGCCGCGAAATGTCTTGCGAAGATAGCTTCTGCCATCGGCAGGGACGAGGATGTCGGAAAATGGCTGCGCGAGGCGGAAGATCAGACGGAGAAGATCAACAGGCTCATGTGGTGCGAGAAGACCGGTTTCTACCATGACGTGTTCGAGGGCGTGAGCCAGAACAAGCTGGCGGTAAAGACGTCCGCCGCGTTCTGGGCGCTCGTTTCCGGCGTCGCCGACGGCAAAAAAGCCGCTCGTCTGGCGGACCATCTCAAAAACCCCGTGACATTCGGGTCGGTGAATCCCGTGCCGTCGCTCGCCCGCGAAGATCCAAATTACGATCCCGACGGCGGGTATTGGCTCGGCGGCGTTTGGCCACCGGTGGTGTATATGGTATGCTGCGGTCTGCGGGAGCATGGCCGCGCCGATCTCGCCCGTGAAATCGCCAAGCGGCATCTGGACTGCATGCTCGAGGTCATGGAATCGCCAAAATATAAAAAGACGATATGGGAATGCTACAGCCCCGAGCGTGCGGCTCCCGGCACAAAATACGGCGGCAAGCTCTGCCGCAAGGATTTTGTCGGTTGGGGCGGTCTCGGCCCGATAGTCATGCTTGTCGAAGATGTCATAGGGCTCGACATACGGGCAATCGACGGGCGGATCGACTGGATGATTTCCGAGCCGGGGCGCCAAGGGTTGCGCGATTTTCCGTTCAACGGCGGAAGCGTCACGCTTTTGGCCGATGCCGATATTGGCGCCGGAAACGTAAAAGTGGATGTTACGACAGAGAGACCCTTTCATCTCAAGGTCATGTCTGCGGACGGCCGCGTCATGCTCGAGCGCGATTTCGCTCCGGGGCAAAGCACCGCGACAGGAAGCTTCAAGGGCAACTGAATTTTCAGATATGGCATCTCCAAACGGGCGCATCTGCGTAATTCACCGTCTGGCTTTTTGATTATGGGAAACAACTGTTTGAAACAACTTTCCTTTGGTGCGAGCTTGCGGGGCCTTGCGGTGCCGCTCCGGCGGCTGCCTTCGGCAGCGGCCTTGGGCCGGTGGATGCGTTTCGCAGTCCGCACACCTCTCTCGAAGTTGTTTTTTCCAGTTGTTCCGGTTGTCTCCAATCCCAAACCGCCTGGGTGAAAAACACAGGTGCGCCCCCTTCAAACCCCTTGCTTTTGCCGAGGGGGGGTGGTATAATTTGCACAGATGGAAAAAGTCGCAACAGATATTTATACGTTTGAGGAGTTCCGCAAAGGAGGCTTTTCATACGTAGACAAGACGGATTCTCTCTATGCCATGGCATCGGGCGAGTCCGGCAAGCAGTTTTTCATCGCCCGCCCGCGCAGGTTCGGGAAGTCCCTTGCAGTCTCCACGCTCAAGTCTCTTTTCCAAGGCAGGCGCGAGTTTTTCACCGGTCTCGCCATCGAGCCAAAATGGGACTGGTCGAAGAAATGGCCCGTCCTCCATCTCGACATGGGGTCCATGCAGGCGGTGGATGTTGGCGAATTCAGAGAACTGCTTTCCGATCACCTTCTTGACCGTGCGCGCGAACTTGGCGTTGACAGCCTCTCCGGATCGACGCCTGCGATTCTTTTCAAACGGCTCATTGATGCCCTTGCCGCGAGGTCGTTGGACGGGAGGATGGTGCTTCTCATCGACGAGTACGACAAGCCGCTTCTCGGTCACTTGATGAAGCCGGACGTGGCGGAGTTCCGCGACGCGCTGAAGGCGTTCTACTCTGTCGTCAAGACTCTTGAGTCGAAGCAGCGCTTCACGTTCATAACGGGTGTGTCCAAGTTCTCCAAGGTTTCGATTTTCTCCGATCTCAACAACCTCAACGACTGGACGATGGAAGCCCGCGCAGCGACGCTATTCGGCTACACGCATGAAGAGGTGCTGAAATATTTCCCTGTACGCATCCATGCGCTCGCCGAGGCCAATGGGCTTACGGATGAAGGGGCGTTCGCGGAGGTCGTAAAATGGTATGACGGCTACAAATTCCATCACAAGGCGCAATTGGTGATAAATCCTGTTTCGCTCGGGAAATGCCTTCAGAACAACGAGTTCGCCAACTACTGGTCTCAGACGGCGATGCCGACATTTCTCGTCGATATGCTCAGGGAAAAGCCGCTCGATTTCTCGTGTGTCGATATAGACGAGGAGGAACTCGGCAACTACGAGCCGGACAACCCGAAGGGCGTCACTCTTCTTTTCCAGACAGGGTATCTGACGATCGACAAGTTTGTACAGATGGGTTCTTCGCGCCGCTACACGCTTCGGCTCCCCAATCTTGAAGTCGAAAATTCCTTCCTGAAGGATGTGGTGGGCGCATATACTGGCCAGGATCCTTCGCGCACTTCAAGTTTTGCGTTTGTCGCAGGCAAGTCTCTATACGATCACGACGTGCCGAAATTCCTGAAGGCCCTGAAATCGTTCTTTGCGGACATTCCGTACAGCCTCACCGATCGCCAGAACGAGCAGATGTGGCAGACGATAGTGTACGTTGTACTCCGCTCAATAGGAGTAAACGTCGACGGCGAGGTCCAGACGAACGACGGGCGGATCGACATGGTAGTGGACCTCCCGGATGACGTCTACATTGTCGAGTTCAAGCTCGACCGTCCCGCCGCCGAAGCGATGGAGCAGATAAAGGACAAAGACTATGCCGGGAAGTATGCGCTTTCGGGGAAGCGCATCAATCTCATCGGCATTTCCTTCTCGGCGGAGAAGCGCGCGATTGTCGAAGAACTCGTGGAAGAAATTCCGGGAGGGCGGCCGGTTTTAAAATGAAAGTAGAAGACATAGCCAAAACAGATGAATACCGTTCGCTGATAGACGACTATCGCGATACATGTCTTTGGTTTGCTTCGAATGCGGCCAAGCCTGTCGACAGGCTTCAGATAGAGCAGGTCCTTTGCGCGGTCGAATCGAATGGGGACCTGGCGGCTTACAAGCGGGCCGGGAGAATCAGGCAATGGCTGTAACGGAGTTCCAGACAGGCATCCTGAAGCGTCTCGCCGGCAACCGCATTGCCGGCGGCGAAACATATATCGCAGGCGGGCTCGCTCTCAACTATCAGCTGCGAGGTGCGCGCTATTCGGCAGATATCGACGTTTTCAACAATTCTATCGACGCACTCCACTCCGCCGCGGAAATGGATATGTCGGCTCTCGCCGCCGCCGGATATTCCGTCTCGCTCAAACGCGAGCGCGATTTCATTGTCGAGGCTGCAGTTTCCTTGAAAGGGGAGACGACCGACATCCAGTGGGTGAGAGACAGCGCTTACAGGTTCTTCCCCCTGGTGGAAGATGAACTGCTCGGATGGACGCTCCATCCGTTCGATCTGGCGACGAACAAGCTTCTGGCGTTGGCCGGCCGGACTGTTCCAAGGGATTGGGTCGATGCCATATCCTGTTCGGAATCGATTCAGCCGTTAGGTCTTCTTGCGTGGGCGGCGAGCGGCAAAGATCCCGGTCTTTCCCCGCGGTTTATTATCGAGACAGCGGCGCGAACGCATTATGCGCAGAGCGAGATAGACATTGCCGTTCGAACCGACGTGCGCTTGGATGTCGCGGCGTTGTCGAAAAAGTGGCATGAAATGATTGAGTCCGCGCGAACCATGATATCTTTTTTGCCTGCCGGGGAAGTCGGCAAAGCCGTGATCTGCAAAGACGGGAAGCTCTTCAACGGAACGGAAGAGCAGCTCGCCAAAGCGATAGAGACTGGCGATATCGCATTTCACGAAGGGCGCATTTGCGGCGCATGGCCGCAGATAGCTAACGACTAACTGCTAACTGCTAACGACTAACGACTAACTGCTAATGACTAACTAAACTGAAAGGAAAAACCAATGAAAAACAGAATAACGATGATGATTGCGGCGGTGGCCGCGATGTTTGCCGCGGGCGCGGCGTATTCGGCTACTCATTCGTATTACGCCGGTGGCGAAGGTACGGAGACGGAGCCTGTGAATATCGCCTCTGCCGTCTGGACCAATGCCACGGGCGCGGCCGTTACGCCTTCCGGCACTACCTACAACATGCAGTGGCCGGCGTATTTCTCTTCCGAGGGGCCGGTTTACATGACGAATACCACGGCCGCAGGCACGTTCGTCTGCAACGACCTCTATTTCCTCAACGGCGGCGACTTCCGTTTTTACGGACCTGTGAGATTCAATTCGATGTACAACAATGGCGGCACCGCCGCAAAGCCGGTGTCCATCACGAAATACGGCGATTGGATTTGCGAATATCTGATTTATTTCGGCAATGCCGCAGGCGCCAATATTGTTTTCACCAACAAGTCCGGCAATATCACATATAAAAATAGTACGTATGACTGGCATGTAGGGCATACGGGTAATACTATTTCGGAATTCGTGTTGGAGAACGGCACTGTCGAACTGACCCAGAGGAACTTCGTTATAGGCGATACGACTGGATGCACCGGCACGGTTCGCGTCGTCGGCGGCATCTTGAGGACGACGAACACTGGAAAGGCCATATATGTCGGCAATTACGCCGCGACGGCCTACGGCGAACTTTGGGTCTCCGGGAACGGGCAGGTTTCTTCCGCGCAGAACATGCATATTGGGCGCAGAGGCTACGGAATTTTGGATGTCTCCGGGAACGGCGTCGTCTCTGTCGCAAACTACGTGTATTTCGGCAACGATAATAGCGGCTCCACGGGAATAGGCAACATATACCTTTCCGAGAATGGCGTATTGGAGACGAAGAGATTGCAGCCGGACAAGGGCAAGGGGTATGTCAATTTCAACGGCGGCACGCTTAGGGCGAAAGAATCTGGCATGCTCATGAATGGAAACGCGGCGTTGTTTGTTACCGTCGGCGAGAACGGCGGCACGATCGATACGCAGGCCTTTACGGTGACAAACATGATGGCAAGCTGCGAAGGCACGGGAACGCTGACGAAGAAGGGGAGTGGCACTCTCGTATTCACAAGACCCTCGACGCACGAAGGCGGCTACGTCGCAGAAGAGGGGACGCTCGCTTTCAGCGGCACTTCCGTGACTACGCCCGTTGTCGCCGAGAATCGCGGAACGGTGCGTTTTGTAAACGGCACGACCGTTTCTGGGCAGATCGTCGCCGAAAACGGCGGAACGGTGCGGCTTGAAAACGGCGCGACGATTTCAGGATCGCTCAATCTGCGCGAAGGCGGTGCGGTTGAAGTAGCAGACATTGTCACGATGGAGAACAATATTGTTTTCCCGCGCAACTCGATCCTTTCGATCGTGACGGACACTTCTTTCGTTCCCCGTTTGACAATCGGCTCCACGCCTCTCTACAACCCGATTACGGTAAAACTTTCCGGCAAGACGCCGATTGTGAAGAACGCGCCAATTCTTTCCGTGACGGAAGGGACGCTCGTCAATCGCGCTTCGCAGCTTCCCGCGATCACATTCGACAAGTCTGGCCTCTCCGACGCGGTCGCCCTCGGCGCGGAATTCACCGTGACGCTTTCCGCCGACTTGAAGACTCTCCTTCTCAGCACCACAATCACCACCCCCGGCAACACCTTCTCGTGGACGGGCGCCGGCGACGGAGTGAAGTTCTCCGACGGTGCGAACTGGGGCGGCGGCGCTGCCCCCGCGCCCGGCGCGGCCATAGAGCTTCTTTTCCCGATTCCGTCCGGCACGATATCGAATGACATCGCAGGGCTCACCCCCGTCTCCATCACGTTCGGGCGCAACTGCCCCGACGTTTACGATCGCGGGCGAAGAATTCTCCGGCCTTGCTGCAATCACGAACCTTTCCACCTTTGGCAATGCCGTCTTTACCGCGCCCGTGTCCTATACCGACAGGGTGGTTGTCTATCATGGCGCACTGTTTGCCAACACCGGCATTCCTTCCACGTGGTATTCGAACGAATCGGGGATGGTTGTTTTCGAAGGCGGAGTGACTGGTGACAAACTCTGGGACAATGCATCAACAGGCCCCCACAATATCTACGCGGGCCATTTCCGCCGCACCTCCACAGCACCCTATTCCTCGACCCGAGGCGGCAGCGTGTACCGCAACGTCTTTTACCGCGACTCTTCGTTCTGGACGCGCACTTGCGGCAACCTCTACGAATTGGCCCTTGATTGCAACGCAAAGTTCTACACGGAATACGTCACCAATACAAGTTCCCGCGTCGCGATGTACGTATTCGCCGGCGCTGAATTCGTGGTTTCAAACGAGCTCGTCTGTACCGGCACCGGCGACAGGCACATGTGCTACGGAACGTACACGACCAATCCTGTCTTCAAGATCGAGAAAATCGTCCAGAGAATGACCGCCAACTATGCGTACCTCGGCAACGTAACGGATGCAACCACTTACGAAACGTACTACATCGGCAGCGGCGGCATAAATCTGGCGGGGCAGTCGGCTTCGCAGACGGGCTATGTCGCCACCGGCGACAACAGCTCGCGGTCCAAAAAGCATATTACAGTCCGTCCGTGGTATTCCGATTTCACCATCGGGAGTCACCCCGGCGGCAATGCCGCAATCGCCGTGCGCGGCCCGACGACGTTCTGCACCGACGACGAGCAGGGCGACGCCCGCACGATTACGATGGACGGCAACGTATACCAAATCGTGACGCACGGTTTTACGATTTCAGGCAAGGGCACGTTCCGTTTCAACGCCGACAACGTGACGCACGGTTCGAGCGCCTTTACTTCTGCGGCCAACCCCGTCACGGTTTCCGGCGCCGCCACCTTCGAGATGGGCCCCGGGTCGAGATTCTCGCTTGGCGCTTTGACGGTAAACGACGGCACGGTATATTCTATCGTCGATGCGAGCGCGACAACCGTCACCAACGGCGCGATGAACGTAGCCTCCGGCGCGACGGTCAAGATTGCAAATCTTTCCGCCGCAATTCCCGCCATCTACGCCTCCGGCACGGTGACGGCTGAAGAGGGCTCTTCCCTCGTCTTGAACGGTGAACCTCTCGCGGACGGCGTCTATACGGTCATCGAATCGGCGTCGGCCATTCCTCTCGCGACGGCTTCGGCGTTCACGCTTTCCGGCACGGCACTCGAAGGCCGCCCGGCATTCCTTTCGCTCTCAGCCGACGGCAAGAAGCTTGTTCTTACGGTCGGGGCGTCTACCGCATTCGTCTGGACGGGCGCGGGCGCGAACGCGAACTTCTCCACGCCCGGCAACTGGCTCGGCGGCGTTGCGCCAGCGGCCGGCGCCACGACGCCCATCGTCTTCCAGTCCGGGAGCGGCACGGTCTATAACGACGTAGGCGTTCTCAAGCCCGAGACGATTACGTTCACCGGCGTCTCCGACGGCTTCGAGGTGGCGGGCGCGTACGGCTTCGAAGATGTCGCAAGCGTCGCCAACGCGTCGGCGACTGTCAATCCGAAGATTTCCGTCCCCGTCCATTTCGCCGACACGATCAACGTGAAGCAGACCGTTCTCTACAAAGTTAATACTGAGAACCAGAACGTCGATTACGACGGCAAGACGTACGTCGAGTTCGCGGGCGGCGCATACGGCACCACGAACGGCGCGCCGACTGCCGGCTGGAGCAATGTCGTGAAAGGGCATTATTATTTCACGGATGCCGAGAACTATATCGCTCCGACGCTGACGTCCGACGGCAAGTCGAGCCTCACGATAGGCTCCGGGTCGTCCATTTCGGCGGATGTCCTCAGAGGCAAGATCGGCGAAATGGAAATCGACGCCGGCGGCGCGTTCACGGTAGGCGTATACCGTGCGCAAGACCGTCTCTTGAGGACGAGCTACGGCGAATTTGTCATCACGAACGAACTTATCGCCGCGCTTCAAAACAACGACATCTATTCCCACTGGAGGTGGTCCGGCGGCATCACGTACAAGATAGAGAAGATAACTGTCGACGACAGCGCCTGCTCCAAAGAGAGATGGTTCAGGTTCTCGGCAAGCGACACCACCGGCGGCAACGACAGATCGCAGCGCATCTACATCGGCGCGGGCGGCATCAACTTCGCGCCCGGGAGAAAATTCGCTTTGACTTCCATCTGCTTCGGCGGCAGGAACTCTGGCCACCACACTTACGTCTATCCGTGGCATTCCGACTATACCATCGCGAAGAGCGATCTTGCCACGGCAACCCGCGACATCGCATTCTCCACGGCCCCGGTCCACATGATGACCGAGGAGGAAGACGGAACTCCCCATACGATTACGCTCAATGGCATCGCCGGTGACGGAGGACAGGTGTTCATCGAAGGTGCGGGCGCGTTCATCGTCAATGCCAACTGCACCCGCACGGGCGCGACAATCGTCACGAACGGCGCGACGCTCGCCTTCGGGCCGGGCGCTGACTTCGGCACGGGCGCGATGACGTTCCATGCCGGGACGACGCTCAAGTTCACGGACGGACTTTCCACCGGGACGACAGGCGGCGCGCTGACGCTTCCCGGCGGCGACGGCTCCGTCGCGCTCGTCATCGACGGCGAGACGCTTGCGGAAGGCGACTACCCGGTCTACGTTTCTTCGGCAGTCCTCCCCGCAGGTGTCGCCGGAACGTTCCTTCTTTCCGGCACGGCGATTCCCGACCCCGCGGAGAAGAAATCCACGCTCTACGTTTCCACAGACGGCAAGCAGCTGAGGCTCCTTGTGGGCAATCCCGCTGTCGAGACCGATGACTTCGTCTGGACCGGCGCGGCAGGCGACGGCAAGTTCTCCACCCCGGGCAACTGGCTCGGCAACAAGGATATCGCGACCGCGACTGCTGCAAGCAAGATTTACATTTCAGTCCCGTCCGACGCGACGCTCGACTGCGACACGGCTGTGATGGCAGGCTCGATCACCTTCCCCGCCGCGACGATGGATGTCGAAATCGCCGGCGCGGGTTCGCTCGCGCTTGCGGCTGTCACGAACAAATCGTCCAATACGGTGAAATTCAGTGCGCCTGTGACGTTCGCGGGCACGTACAGCGTAGTGAAAAGCGGCGCGGTTGTATTCGCGGGCGGCGCCACGGCGACCTACCCCGACGCGGCGCAGCGCACTTCGTCTTCGAGCGACTTGAACCGCACTCTTTCCGGCAGCTTCACGTTCACGGAAAACTGGAGCATCCCCGGTCTCGGCAACAACTACGACAAGCCGTGGATACTCGCCGGCGAAGGCTCGGAGATCCGCGGCAAGGCTCTCACCGGCACGCAGACGAACCGCCAGCGCATCTTTCGCGTCGAAGAAGGCGCAAGCGCCTACTTCACCGTGATGACGAACGGCTGGAGCATCGGCGACATCGACGTGAACGGCTACCTTGAAGTGGAAGGCGAAGTTGTCGTCAAGACGTATACCGGGGACGGCGGCTGGAGCAACTTCGGCAGAAGCGGCAACACCGGAACGGTGAAGGCCGAAAGATTCGTGAAAACAGTCAACGGTAACGTAAGGTCGTACATCCCGAACCTGATCGTCGGCAAGGGCGGCCTCGGGTGCATCGAGAATCAATGGAGATGGGAATTCTACGCAAATACCGCAGTAAAGGCTGCCGACGATTTTGAGTTCCTCGGCCTCCACAACGGATCCGACTGGGGCATCAGGATGGGCAAGAACGTCACGCTTACGATCGATGTCCCGGAAGGGAAAACGGTCACGCTCGGCTGCGGTGTCACGAGCGATACAGAGGGCGCGATCAGGAAGACGGGCGCGGGCGTGCTCGTCATGACCGACACGTTCAACGACCAGAGCGGCTATACGAAGACATACTCCGGCGGGACGGCAATCGAAGAAGGCACGCTTAGCTTTGTCGCCGGCAGCATGGGCACAGGGAGCGTCACGCTCGGTGGCGGCACGACGCTCGTCTTGCCCGCCCAGGACGGCGAGACGGATCCTCTTGCAATCGCAGGGAGCATCCTTTACGGCGGAGAAGGGCCGGTCTCTCTCAAGATCGGCGACGGCTCGGCTCTTTCCGACGGCACATATAAGGTGCTTGCGGCGGGGGACGCCGTCTCCGGCGAACTCGTTTCGAAGCTTTCTCTCGCGAACAGCGCGTCTTCCGCAGCGTTCTACATCGCTGACGGCGGGAAGACGCTTATGCTCTCTGTTGGCGCGGCTCCCGTCATCACCGAATACGTGTGGTCGGGCGCGGCGGGCGACGGCAAGATGAATACGCCCGGCAACTGGCTTGGCGGCGCGGTGCCCGGAACGGGCGCGGCGGTCGTCTTCGCGGCGGGCGCCGGCGGCACGATCGAGAACGACATCGCAGGCTTCGCGCCCAAGTCGATAACGTTCACCGAAGGCATCGGCGAGGGGCTTGCGCTCTCCGGCAAC
>Ga0256407_10008976_pt1 | contig 14439 bp, 10 predicted proteins | sample RumenRJG_04DNA_FD_193489 | JGI IMG/M metagenome (GOLD analysis project Ga0256407, IMG submission 193489) | Bovine rumen microbial communities from Lethbridge, Alberta, Canada - RJG_04 | ecosystem: Host-associated > Mammals > Digestive system > Stomach > Rumen | place: Canada: Alberta... | reverse complement strand
ATTTTTGAAATTATCAAACTATTTTAAATATTTTAAACATTTTTATATAACAATTTTTAATATTTATAATATTTAAACAATATTATAATTATAATTGAAAAATCTCTTTTTTTTTCATTTTTATTAATTGTTTTATAACATTTTAAATATAATATCAATTTTTTAAGAAATAATTAATAAAAATATAATTTTATTATTATTTTTATAAAATTATTATTAATAATCTTTAAACTTGATTTTATAAGATATTATTATAATATGTTTTATTTATATGTTGTTAAATTATGATAACCTATTTGAATTTTATTTGAACCTCTTTGTTATTTTTTTATTTTTAAATTTAATCTTTATTTCTATTTAAAATTATTTTAAGTCAATATATTATTATTGTAATCTTATTTCTAAATATCATTTAAAATTATTATATTTTAGAAAATATCTTAAAAATGATATGTATTTAATATTAACAAATAAATATAATCAATTTGATTTTAATATAAATTATTTTATTTAAAAATTAAATTTCAAAAATATTGATTTTTTTTATTTATTCCTTTTTCTTTATATTTAAAATAAAAAAAGAAAATAAAAAAATGTCAACAATTGAATCACACGAATTAAAATATGAAAAAATTAATAATTTAGATAAAAATAAAGATAATGAAATTAAAAATGAAATAAAAACTTTAACAACATCATCAAGTATAAAATCAAATAATGAAAATGAAAAATTAAATGAAAATATAAAACAAAAAGATAATAAAAAACATGTATCTTTTCAAAAACCATTTTATGCAATTATTGAAGTGGAAAGTTATAAAAAATTCAATGAAGATATTTCTGAAACTAGATTTTATTATGGGTATGAAAATAAAAAAAATAGTATAACTAAAGAAAAAAAAACACATTGTGTATGTATAATATTTTAAAAATTATTTTATATTCAAAGAGTAAAAAATTTTTCTTCTTATTTTTTATAAATTTATTTAGCAAATAAAAAAAACAGAGTGTATGTATATAAATAATTTATTAAATTATATAAATTGTAAAATTTATTTTTTTATAAAATAAAAATAAAAATAATTTTAAAATGGGAACAGAAAACATAAAATCGCAAAAAAAATTACATCTAGATAATAAAGAAAACAACATATCAAACGACACTTATAGCGAAAGTATATATAATAATAACCCTTCACATAAAAAAAAAAAAAATAGCAATATCCAAAAACTCATTTGAGTACATATCAATAATAGGTCGTGGTGGTTTTGGTAAAGTATGGAAAGTATACAATAAAAAAAACAAAAAATATTATGCAATGAAAGAAATGTCAAAAGCAAAAATAATAGATAAAAGAAGTGAAAAAAATGTAAAAAATGAAAGAGATTTATTATCAAAAATAAATCATCCTTTCATAGTAAATATGCATTTTTCCTTCCAAGATAATAATACATTATATTTAGTAATGGATTTACTAACAGGAGGTGATTTACGATATCATATATGTAAACAGAGAAAATTTTCTGAAAACCAAAGTAAATTTTTCATAGGTTGTATTTTATTAGGATTAGAATATTGTCATAGAAATAAAATTATTCATAGAGATATTAAACCAGAAAATTTAGTTTTAGATTCAAATGGTTATGTTCATATAACTGATTTTGGAATAGCAAAAATACAACAAAATAATAATTCTAAAGAAACAAGTGGTACTCCTGGTTATATGAGTCCTGAAGTAATGTGTGGACAAAATCATACTATTTTAGTAGATTATTTTGCTATTGGGGTTATGGGGTTTGAATTTATGAAAGGATTCAGACCTTATTTAGGAAAAAGTAGAAAGGAAATTAAAGAAAAAATGATTAGTCATCAAGCTCATGTTAAAAAAAATGAATTAGGAGATTGGAGTGAGGAAAGTTGTGATTTTATTAATAGATTACTTATGAGGAAACCTAGTTTGAGATTAGGTTATAAGAATTTTTTAGATGTTAAAGGACATAGGTGGTTTTGTAATTTTAATTGGAAGGATTTGTATTTGAAAAAAATTGAATCACCTTTTATTCCTATGAAAGGTGATAATTTTGATTATAAATATTGTAATGCTATTGAGAAACAAGGAGTTAAGACTATGGAAAGGTATGCTGAGATTGTTATGAAAGAAGATTATAAATGGGTTTTTAAGGATTATTTTTATTTTAATAGAGATAGTGATTATATTGATGATTGTTTTGAGAATATTCATGAAATTATGTATAATGATAAAAGGAATAATAAACATTATAAAAGAGAATTTGAAGAAAATAAAAATGATATATCTAATTATGATTTTAGAAGGAATAATATTGATAGGATTGTTTTTAATATTAAAAGTTTAAATAAAAGGAAGAATAGAAAAAATGAAAATAATAATAAATTATATGAAAATTTTAAAAGTCAAAAAATACCAAAGAAAAAAAATTGTATTCATATAAAAGCAACAAGTGCTTTAAGTATAGGAACAAATCAAGCTTTTTTTGAAGCAAATAATTATATTAATGATAGGAAAATGAGGAGAAATCAAAGTTTACTTAATAATAAAATGTTATTAAAAGAATGTAGTTATATTGTCCCATTAAATGATACGAATAAAAATAATGAAAGTAAAGGAACAAATAATACAAAAGAAAATAATAATTTTAGTAAGACAATGAGAATTAGTAAATCATCAAAATTTATGAAATTTGTTAATAATTAATGAAATATATAATAATATATAAATACTTTTTTCAATAATAATATAAATTAAAAAAATTGAAATTTAAATAAAAATTTATTATTTTTTAAGAATAAATCTCAGAAACAATATTAACAATAGTAGAAGTCCATCCATTAAAAGGATTATTTTTCATTCCCATCCCATTTTTATCAGAATAATTTTCATAAAAAACATTAGTCCCTTTCCAAGATTGATAAATACTTTTAATTACATTATTTCTAATTTTTTCATAAATTTCCTTAGCTTGACTACTTTTATCAATATAATAAATATACAAACCTCTCAAAGTCAAATAATTAATACAAATCCAAATATTTCCTCTCCAATAATCTTCTCCTGAATGATATAATAAATCACTTTTACTTAAACTCCTAATTCCAAAATTAGAAAATAATTCATTTTCATCATTAAGATACTTTAACAAATTATCAAAAGCAATTTTATCTTTTTCAACATTTAAAAAACCAAAAAATAAAGGAAATAAATTAACATAACCTAAATGAGGATTATGTGTAATTTCTTTTATTTTAAATTCTTCTCTATCTTCTAATTTTTTACTAATTTTACATTTTTCACATTTACAATGATTTTCACTATTTCCACACCATCCGAATTCAGAACAACAAGGTTGACTACTATAAGGATCACATTCAGCATCTTGCCCTAAAGAATTTTTAGCATTAGTTCCACATTGTCCATCACCTCTCCAGAAAATAGGAAAAATTTTTCTAGGAAATTTGTTATTTTTAATTTTTTTAAATTGTAATCCTAAAAAATCAGAATAAATTCCTAATTCTTTATTAAATAAATTATTTCTAATATTATCATCAATTAATTTAATTTTTTTATCATAAAATGATATTGATTCATTATCAATAACATAACTTATATTTTTTAAACAAGTTAAAAGTTCTTTTATCCAAATATTTAAATCTAAATGATTTTCTTCATCATTTGGTACCATTCCTCTTGGTAAATCATCTAATCCAGATGGGAAATTATGTGAAGAATCTCTTCCATACCATTGATAATTATTATTTTTTTTCTGAGTTTTATCATACCATTTATACCATAATTTTAATTTATCATAAATTTTTTTTATAAATAATTTCATATTAATATCTTTGTCAGCTTCATTTATAAAATTATAATATTGTAAAAAAGTATTAATAGGAAAAATTAAAGTAGGTGGATTTGCTATTAAAATATTTTGATTAATAAAATCTGAAGGAACTTGATTTTCTGCTTCGAAACCTCTTATTTGTTCTCTTGGAATATAACCATTTAAACTCATAGTATTTAACCAAGAATTAATAATATCCATTGATAATTTAATATTCCATTTTGATATTATAATATTATGAAATCCTTCATCCCATAAAAATCCCCTTGCAAAAAATGATCTACATGGTGTAGCTGTAAATAATCCTTTTTCTTTCATTATTTCATCAATTATTTCTTCATTTTCTATATTATTTTCATTTACTTTTATTGAACCATAAAAATAACCAATTCCTCCTAAAATATTACTTAATGCTTCTTCAGTTAATTTATTTATGTTTGATATTTGGTTTTTATTTATTTTTAATGGGAATTTTTTTGTAAATTCAATTTTAAATTCTTTTTCTTTTAATGAGAATAAATTATATAATTCATTTTTTGATATTTGATTTAATTCTTTTGTTGAATAATTTATATTTATTTTATATTCTGTTGATGTTAATGGTAATACAAATTGAATTGCTATTACATTAGGTTGTTTTGTTGAACCTTGTTCGTCAAATGGAAGAAATGAATATGAAATGTGTTTTTCAATTTTTGAATTTTGAATTTCTTCTAATTCATTTATTATATATTGTTTAATTCTCCAATTTTGTTGATAGTCTCTTCTGTATTTTTGAAAATTTGAATATTTTATTTTTTCATTTTTTAAAGAATCTTTATCTAAAGATATTTTAATTTGACTATTTAATTTTGCAAATTTCATTAAATCAATTTTATATTCTAAATCATTTTCTTTTTCAGGTTTATAAAATGTTTTATCTGAAATTTCAAAATTTTCTAAAGCAAAATATAATATTATTCCAATATTTTGTTTATTTTCTTTATTTTTAATATTTCTTATTGAAATTTCAGAATCCCAAATTTGATTTTCTTCACTATAATTTCTTTTAATAAATTTAATATTTAAATTTGCATTTCCTTTTTGATCAATTAATTCTTCATGTCCATAATCAATTCCATTATGATAATGCCAAAAATATCTTATTTTATCTTTTTGATTACATTCATGTCTTAATATATCATCTAAATTTATTTTATTTGATTCTTCTTCCATTGTATACCACATTATTCCAAAAACATTTGTTTTTGGTTCTTTTTCCTTTAACGAAAAATATAAATTTGGTTTATATGTTCCCCATAAAAATTTACTTCTGTGTTTATTTGAAAATAAAGTTTCATAATCATCATCACAAAAAGTAATAAATGGAATAATAATAAATAAAAAGAAAAAAAAGAAATATTTTTTCATTTGAAATAAATAATTTTTTAATATAAATTATTTAATATTTTAATTTAAAAAAATATTTATATAAATAAACTAAATGATACAAATAATATTATTATTTGGTTAATCAAAAGACCAAATTTTAATAGTACCATCTTGTGAATATGATGCAATTACATTATTTTTTAATTGAACAAAACCAAAAATCCAATTTCGATGTGATTGATTAATTTCTTGAATACATTCATAATTTTTATAAACTTTAATATTATTACTCATTCCACCAATTAAAAAAATTCCATTATCTAAAACACAAATACCTAAACAACCAAAAACATTATTTATACTTTTAATTATATTTTTACTTTTAATTGATATTATTGATATTATAGAATGATAATCACCACCAACAATAATATTATCATTATTTAAAATATTTAAACCATCTGAGCCACAACAAATAGCATCTTTTATATTACAAAAACATTCAAAATTATTTAAATTCCATAATTTTGTACCTTCATATCCTGAACTTACTAAAATATTTTTTTCTGATAATAATAATATTGATCTAATTCTATCTTCATTTAATAATATTGTTATACATTCATGTTTATTATTATTATTTTCCTCCCAAATTTTTATTTTTTTATCATTTGAACATGATATTATACTTCCATTTTGATAATATAATACTTTATATATCCAATCTGTATGTGCGTTTTCAATTATTTCATTTATTTTAAATTCATTTTCATTTTTTATCCAAGTTATAATATTTTTAAATGATGCTGTTACGAAATTATTTTCATCTTTTACATTTACATAATATATTCCATATTGATGACCATTATTTATTTCTTTAATTTTTTCAAATTGTGAATTGTAAATATATATTGATTTATTTTCTGAAACTGATATAAAATTACCTGATGGAAATACTGATATTGAAGTTATACTTAATTGATGAGGAATTGTATAAACATTATGTAAATTAATTTTATTTTTCTCTTTTTTTTTATTTAGTTTTATTTCTTCAGTTTGATTTTCAAAAATAAATGTTAAATTTAAATTATCATCTTCTTCTTTTATAAAAATTAACTTTTGTTCTATCATTGATTTTATTAAATATATGACATTATTTATATTATAATATGATTTAAAAGAATTTAAGTTTTGGAAAAATTCTATTTGAAAATTATTTTCGTAAATTATATTTGAGTCACAATTTTTAATATTTATATAAAATGAATCTAAATTTGTATTCATATTTATCTCCCATGAATCAAATTGTAATTTAAATTTTTTATCATTATCTGTTTGTTTTGATTCATATTGGGACATTATATAATAATAATATTTAATATTTATTTTTTTAAATTATAAAATAAAAGTAATCATTCAAAAATATATTATTCTTATATAAATTATTTTATTGTTCAATAAAAAATTTACAATAAAATCTTTAAAAAATTTACATCAGAAGTATAGAATTTTAAATATTCATTTTTTTTTTATATCATTCATAAAATAAGAAGTTTTTAAAAAAATAAATGAAAAAAATTGATAAAACCATTATAATATTAAAAAATAAATTATTAATATATTAAAATGGAAGAAAAAATAGAAATTGAAAAATCAGATGGAAAAGTAACAAAAAATGAAAATGAAATTGCAATTGAAGATATAGAAATATTTGAGGAGAAATATAATAAATCAACTGATAAAAAAGAAGAAGAAGACATGAATTTCTCAATAAATCAAATTCAAGAAATAATTCATCTTCATAATGATAAATATCAATATGGTTTAAATGAAGAAAATAAAATAATAAAATCAATATCTTCTTTTAACAATATTTTAATAAATAATGATTTAGAAGAATCAGAAAAAATAATATCAAATCCTAAAATATTTATTAAAAATCAAAAAATGGAATTATATTATAATTGTAATAAACCAAAAAATAATACAAATATTTCATTGAAAAATAAATTAAATGATTATGATAAATTTGAAAAAATAATAAAAAAATATTCTTTTTTAAAAGATATTGAAACAAATGAAGATTTAAGATTATCAATAATTGGTAATCCATTATCAAAATTATTTAAAGATGAATTAGAAAAAGTTATTCATTTTCAACAAGAATATTATTTAACAAAATTAAAAAATAATAGTAATTTTAAATATGATTATAGAGCAAATTTAGATGAAAATTTAGGTTATAATCATATTCCTCAATTCTTATTTAATAGAGCAAATAATTTTGATGATTCATTTGAAGAAGAAATTGAACAAGAAAGTTTAGAAGATATTAATGGTTCAATGTCAGATAATTAATCAAGTTTATAATTTTAAATATTTTTTATTTTTTATTATTCTTTATTCAAATAGTAAATAATATGATAAATGATTTTGAAATTAAAAAAATTTTTATCTTTTTTTTTTCTTTTATTTTATATTATCCATTAACACATTTTTGTTAGAAAGATGAAGAAAAATTTTGACTGGAAAAGATTTTATTAAAAAAAAAAATAAGTATATTTCTTAATTAAAAAAGCATTTATCAAAATTAAAAAAATTTAAAAATTAAATTTAAATTAAATTAATTTTTTCAATTCGAAAAAAAATTCAATAAAAAATATACATATTTAAATTTTAATTAGGAATAAAAATGAACTTTAATAATTAGCGCCTTAAATTGTTATTATTTTTTCGAATAAAATTAAAAATGAAAGTAGAATATTGTGATATAGACTATTTCCCAAATAATACATTAAAAAATAAAAATTTTTACTATGTATTACCAGAATTACCAAAGTCAGAAAAGATAACTTTATCTAAACAAATAGATAAATGTGGTGGAGTATAATAAAATTATTTAATTTAATATAGAAAGTAACTTTAAGTCTTTCTCCTTCATCAATTGTAGTAATTGAAAGTAGAGAAGATTTAAATTCAAGGAATATTAAAGAAGAATTTAATGCTTTTGGTTATATTTATCTTCATTTTAATTCTCATATAGAAAAAATTATTTTAAATGAAAAAAGTAAAAGTTATATTAAAGTTATTACAAGGAATGATTTATTAAATAAAATTGAAATGTTTGAACATCTTAAATTTGAGGATTTTTTTAATTTTGGTCTTCCAAAAAATATTTCAAATAAAGCATTAATTGCAATTATTTTTAAGTACAAAACAAAAAAAGCAATTAAATATTTTGATTTTGTTAAAAAACATAAAAAAAATAATAAAGAATATTTTAATATTCCAATATATCATGAGGAAACTCCAGAAGATTTTTCTTTATTTTGTACTGAAAAAGAAAAAAAATCAATTGAAACTTATATAAAAAAATATAGAAATAAAATAAAAGAAGAAAAAAATGAAAAAGAAGAAGAAAATAAATTAATAGAAGAAATTTCCCCTTCAAAAGAAAATTACTTATGTAAATTATGTGCATGTAGATTTCATTCATATGAAGAGCATTTAAATTCATCTTTACATAAAGAAAATTTAAAACAAAATGAAAATTTATATAATAGAATTAATTCAACTTTTTCAAGAATAGTTAATTACTATAATCAAAAAGAAAATTACAATTTAAAAAGTGAAATAATTAGTGTTAGTTTTTCAGATTCTGAAATATCAACTCCTTCATTTGATTTTAATACTCAATCTTTAGTTACTACTCAAAATACTAATCCATCTTTTGAATTATTTAAAACTCCTTCTTTACCTATTCAAGAAAAAATTGTTGATGATACTCAAAAAGTTTTTGATAAAAGAAATATTAATCAATATTTAAATGAAAATAAAAATAGTATTTTAATTAATCATGCTGCTTATATTCATATGTCACAGTTACAAAATGCTCAAATTTTAAAATATTATCAAAAAAAAGAAAAATTAAATAAAAAAAAAGAAAAGAATAAAAGTTTAAATTAGATAAATCTTTAAAAAAAACTAAAAAAAAAATAAAAAATATTTAATAAAATAAAAATAATTTAAAATGATATTTCTTCCATTTTATCTTCTTCTTTAATTGAAATAATTGATTCTAATCCTTCATAAATTTTAACATCTTCAAACAAAGCAGAAATATTATCACTACCATTTTTTTTAGACAAATCATATAAATCATCTAATTCTTCAGATTCAATAGTTAAATCAGGATTTAAATATTGAAAGCATTTAGCAGAATCATGATAAACACATAATTTATTTAAATTTAAATCTTTCTAAAAAAATAAAAAAAAATTAATACTCTATAAACATTATTTTCATTAGAAAATTGTTTTAAAGCTCCATTTTCACATAATAAAATTAAACAATCAATAGCATCAATATAACAACAAATTGCAATTGGAGGTTCACCATTTATATCTGGACTATTTATATATTCTTTATTTAATGATGGTATGTTTAATATTTCTTTTAATAAATCTGTATTATTATACCAACATGATAAATGAAATATATTCCATTTATTCTATATTTTATCATTTATAATTATATAATTTTTTTTTGTTTTACTGGTTCTATATTTATTTGACATATTTCATTTATGTCATTTTTTTGAGTACTTAAACATACTTCTTCAAAATTTTTTCCTTTTTTTATTGACTTTTCTAAAAAATCTTCTATTGTGTTTATATATTTTTCATTTTTTCCTCCCATTTTTTTTTAATATTCAATTTTTTTTTAAATATTTTTAATTTAATTTAATTAATAATATTTAATTTTATTTAAAAATAAAAAAAAATTACTAAATGAAAAAACTACTTAAAGTTTAAGTAATAAATAAAATAATAAAAATTTTTATTTTCCACAAAAAAATTATATAAATATTTATTAATCATCAACAATTACAATTAAAATTAATTTATTTTTTAAATTTTTTAATCTTTTTTACAAATTGTCTAACAATTTTCCATCTAATATTATAAATATTTTTATCTTTTCTTCTACTAAGCATATATTCAATTCCCATATCATAATTAAATGATTTTTGTTTTTGACTTTTACTTCTATGTGCCCTTCTCCCAAAATTTTTATTATTTTTATTTTTATGTAAAGAATCACCAAAACTGACTTTTTTTGATTTGTCTTTAATATTAAAATTATTATTCTCAAAATCATCATCTAAAATATGTTTAATTAAATCTATTTCTTCAGGAGCACTAATATAACCTAAATTTATATTATCTTCTTTATTTTTTTTATCATCTTCTTTTTCATCTTCTTTTATTAATTCTAAATTATTTATTTTAATATTTTTATTTGATTTTTTATTTTTTTCTTTATTATTATTTTCTTTTTCTTCATCTTCAAATGATAAAATTGAATAATATCCATTTTCATTTTCATTTTCTTGATCAAATTTTATTTTAATTTTATTAACTTTTGGTAATGTTTTAGTTGATTCTGATTTTCTTTTTTTTTTATTTTTACTTAATAAATCTATATCTTTTGGTGTTTGTTTTAACCAATCTTTTATTAAATATTCTATATCTGATTTTAATCCATTAATTAAATTTTCTAAATCACTTTTATTTACTAAAATTTCTTCATCATCTTTTACAATCATACAATATATTTCATTTTCTTTTTTAATTGATGATGTTTTTATTTTTTTTTCAAATCCATGAATATCTTTTATTGTTAATTCTTTTTCTCTTATTACATTTTTTATTTGTATTGTTTTATTTTTTTTATACAAATTATTATCACTATAAGTTTTATTTGGTCTTTTTAAATTATAATTCATATTAAAATGATTTTCATTATTAATATTATTATCTTTATTATTATTATTTAAATTATCATAATTATAATTTTTATTTAAATTATAAGTATTTATATTTATTCCAATATTACCATTAATATTAGAATTCATAAATTTATTATTTATATTATTTTCTTCTTTTTTTTCCTCTATTTCACTATTAAATACTAAAACAGGATTATCATCAATATCATTAACTTGAATTATTTCAACATCTTTTTTAGGATCATTAAATTTATTTCTAATATTAGCAATTGCCTCTTCAGGTTGAGGAGGTAAATGGATAATTTTTTTTGGATCATATGATATATCTAAATCTTTTACTTTTATTGGAATTTTTGAATTTTTTCCATAAATTGTAAAATAATAATTTTCATTTGATAATTCTTCATGTTCATTTTTTAAATCATCAATAGAATAAAAATCTTCTTCATTATTATTTGTATTAATTAAACGAATATAATTTTTTGGATTTTTTATTTTTTCAATTTTACTTTTTGAAACTCTAATTGTTTCATTTTTTATATTTGGAATTTCATATTTATCAAAATTATTTTTTGGATTATGTTGTAATATTAAATTAATATAAGATTTATCACATAAATTAAATTTTTTATTTTCATCTTTAATTAATTGATAAATTTTATTTTCATTTGATTTTTTTAATAATTCATCTGCATAATCTTTTGATGATCTTTCAATTTTATAATTATCTTCTTTATTTTTATTTTTTGAAATTTTAATATTTGATTTTCTTATATTAATTTCATTTCCAATAAAATCAATTAAATTTATTTCATCTTTTGAATTATCATTTATTCCTTTTAATAAATCTTTTTTACTTACTAAATTTTTTTTTTCTTCAATTTCATTATCATCATTATTAATATCATAAATAATTTCTATAAATTCTGGTAATTGTTCATTTTTTTCAAAGTCTTTTTTATTTATTTTTGTTTTTGAATTTGGATTATAAAAATTATCATTATAATTTTCAATTGCAGGAACTTCAAATTCATTTATTTCACTATTATCTTTTTGTATATCTTCTAATATCTTTTGAGGAACTAAAAAATTTCCTATTTGTTTAAATATTATTGTATGTTTTAAATCATTTTCTAATTTTTTATTTATTTGTTCTCCTATTTGTTGTTGATATGGAATATCATTTTCTATTATTTTTTCTATTAAAATATCTTTTGGTTTAATTATAAAATTTTTATTTTTATAATTTGTTAATAAAATAGGTTCATTTAAATTTCTATTATTTATTATTTGGTTTAATAATTCATTTTTATTTAATATATTATTTTTACCATTTGATTTATCAATTACTTTAATATAATAATTATCTTCATTATTAGAAATTTTTTCAATTTCTTTTTTTGAAATATTTATTATATCATTTGTTAAATATTCTTTTACTTTAAAATTATCATATCCACTAGTATCATTTAAAACTTGATTAATTAAATTAAAACTAACTAATTGATTTTCATTAACTTCTAAAAAGGAATTATTTTTCTTTTTTATATTTTTTATAATATCATCTTTTTTTTTTTTTTTTTTTTTTTTTTTTTTTTCTTTTTTTTTTTTATTTTTTTTTTTTTTTTTTTTTTTTATTTCTTCAATTTCTTCATTATTTAATAAACGATGAATATCTTTTTGTCGAGGAAATGAAATTTTTTTTAATTGAACTTTCCTCCATCTATTTTTAGGAAAAGAACTTGGAATATTTGATATTTGATTTAAACATTTCCAATTATCAAGAGCTTCAATAATTCTACTTTTTAAAGTAATTGTTGAATTATCATTATTTGATTTTATTTTAAAATATATATTTTTATCATCAAATTTAAAATTATTAATTCTTTTTTTTGGTATAAAAACAATTTCATGATTTGAATTTTCTACTTCATAACAATTTTCTTCTTTATTATTTTCTTTTTTATTATCATTTATATTATTAATTTGAAAATGAACATGATTTTTTTTTTTTGAATTTTTTATTTCCATTGAATGAAAATATTTAAGTAATTCAATATAATCTTTTCTAATATATTCTTTATTATTTTCATTATCTTCAATCTCTACAAAAATATTTCTTTTTTTTTCCATTTCTTTATAATATTCATTTTTCATATTTTCAATTTCTATTAAAATACTATTATAAACATTTAAAATTTCTTTTAATTGATTATCAATTTGAAAAATATTTTGAATTTCAAATTTTTTACTTTTATCTTCATTTTCAATTATTTTATATTTTAAATTTTCACGTTCTTTAATACATTCATTAATCTTCATTCTATTAGCTTTACTAGATAATCTTCTAATTTTATTTTTTCTAACTTTTTCTTCAGTAGAACTTAAATTTTCTAATTCTTTTATATTCATATATGAAGGTAAATCTCTTTCTTCAAATCCTCCCATAAATAAAATTTTTTTAAATGAATAATCTGATATTGGAGTTTTTCCATTCATTGAATATGATTCTATATTTTTTAATAATCTTTTTAATTTTGGATCAAAATTACTTCTTGATAATAAAAGTGAATGGAAATATTCATATCTTAATTTTGTTATTACTATTTCTATTATTGATAAAATTTCTATATAATTCGTGTCAGATAATAAATATATTTTTTTAAAGGATTTTTTATTTATTTTTATTGTATGTCTTAATTTTTCTGTATCTGGTAAAAAACGATATTCTGGTTTTAATACGTAAAATGATGATGTTTTATCTAAAAGATTTATAAATTTTTGATCTACTGAATATTGGATTGAATCATTTTCATATACATCATCTTTTATTTCTGACATTATTATTTGTTTTTTTAGAAATTAATTTTAAAATAATATTAAATCATTTTTAATATTATGTTTTTTTATTTATATATATATTATTTATGGTTATTTTATTTATATTTAATATATTTTAATTTATTTAATATGTTTAACAGAATTTTTAAAAAATTTTATATTCATATTAATATTAAAATATTTTAATTGAACATAAATTAATAAAAATTATTAAAAAAAATTATTTGAAAAATTTGAAGAAAAATTAATGAAACTTAAAATAAAATTATATTATTAATTATTTAAAAGATTTGAATTAAAATAATTACTCTAATTATTCTACAAATATTGTTATACATTTGATTTATACATTTATAACTAAAAAAATAAAAAAATATCATATTTAACATTTTAAAACAAAAATATTGAATCATAAAAAATATTAATTTTTCATTTCATTTATTTTTAATAACCATACAAAAATAATTTAATGAAAAATAAATAATAAATTAATAATTTGTTTAAAAAATGTTTGAAAATAATGAAGAAGGAGTTATTGATTTAGTTGAAAAAATAAA